>ENA-ORUX01000824-ORUX01000824.1-human-gut-metagenome-genome-assembly--contig:-NODE-824-length-27051-cov-6.589717_pt1 | contig 27051 bp, 23 predicted proteins | sample MGYA00242087_ERZ509225 | MGnify/ENA primary metagenome ERZ509225 (study PRJEB26280, sample SAMEA2338864) | human gut metagenome | biome: human gut; feature: human-associated habitat; material: faeces... | reverse complement strand
CGGCGATTACCGCCGGAGGAGCCGCCGCTGCGCGGCGGTCTAGGGCCGCCCTGTGGAGGACGGGGGCCGCCCGAACGGGGCGGACGCGGGCCGCGCGGAGGACGGCGTCCCCAGAAGATGGGGTGATACATCACCGTCGGCACGCCCATGCCGGGCATCATGTAGCGGCGGCGATAGCGGCGATAACGCATGCCATCAAGCATGATCCAGAGGACAAAGAATATGATGAGGATCATGATGAACATCACACCGTTGGCCGCCTCGTCCAGCGCCGCCTTGCTCTGCTGATACTGCTGGCTCAGCTCCACATGGAGCGCGGCGCAAAGCGAGCGCACCGCAGCGTCATAATCGCCCTTCTGCACGTTATCCGCCATGCAGGAGGCAACAAAGCTCTGCGAAAGGCCGCTGGCGACCAGATAATAGTCCTGCTGCTGTTTGGCGATGACAAGAATGGCGTCATTTGAGCCAAGCTGCATCGTGTCCGCATAGTCATACGCCGTATTCTCGAGATTATCCGACGACTGCACCGTCACGACGGCCATGATGCTGCCGAACATCTTGTCCCAGTTAGCGTTATAGAGGCTGACCGCCTTTTCGGTCTTGTCCGAAAGGACGTTCGCCTCGTCGCGCACGTACTGCTCGAACGCCGCCGTGGAAAGCGAGGTGTCGACCTTCTCACCGCCCGTCGGCGTGGTGATGGCAGGTGCCTTATGAAGGCCCCACGCACTGGATGCGACGATCGCCAGAATCAGCACGACGATGGCGACGCCGCGTTTTTGAAAGAATTTCATATGCTTCTCCTATCCGGAGCGTCTCAGCTTCTCAGCTCCATGAGCTTCTGCTTCAGCTCACCTTCGATACGGCCGAGCTCGACCTCCGCTTCCTTGCGCTTCTGCGCGCCCTCGCGCTGGATGTTCACGACCTCGTCGAGCGTGGAGACGAGCTGCTCGTTCGTGTGCTGCAGCGTCTCGATATCGACGATGCTGCGCTCGGCTTCCTTTGCCGTGGCGATGGTGCCCATCTTGAGCATGTCGGCGTTCTTCTTGAGAAGCTCGTTCGTCGTCTGCGCCACCGCGCTCTGTGCGGCCGTGGCCTGACGGCTGTGCTCCATGCCGAGCGCGAGCACCATCTGGCTCTTCCAGAGGGGGATGGTATTGACGAGCGAGGACTGGATCTTTTCGACCATCAGCGTGTCGTTGTTCTGGAGAAGTCTCGTCTGCGGGCCCATCTGGAGCGACACCATGCGCGTGAGCTCCAGGTCATGCAGCTTCTTTTCAAAGCGCTCGCACTTCTGCGCGTAGTCGTTGTAGGCCTGCGCATCCTCGGCAAGGCCGCTCGCCTCCGCCTTCTTGCGCAGCTCCTCCAGCTCGCCGGAGCGGACCTCGGCCAGACGCTTTTTGCCCGCGATGATATACATGGTCAGTTCTTTGTAGTACTTGAGGTTCAGCTCATACATCTGGTCGAGCATCGCGATGTCCTTCATCAGCGTGACCTGATGCTTTTCAAGCTCAGAAACAATGCGGTTCACGCTCGTCTCGGCCTTGCCGTACTGCGCGCGCATCAGCTCGAGCTTGTCCTTCTGCTTGCGGAACAGGCCTGCGAAGCCCTTCTTCTCCTCCTGACCGAAACCCTTGACCTCGACGACGAGGTTCGAGAGCGTCTCGCCCACCTCGCCAAGATCCTTGTTGCGCACGGAGGACAGTGCATTTTCCGAGAATGTCGCAACGCTCTTCTGCGCGGCCACGCCGTAGTTGAGCACGAGGTTCGTATCCGTGATGTCGATCTTTTTCGCAAAATCGTCGACGGCTTTCTTCTCCTGCTCGGTGAGCATGCTCTCATCGACCTTGACAGGCTCGACTTCCTTTTTCTCCGCCTCGGGCGCCGTGGGCGCTTCGGGCGTGAGCGTCAGCTCAGGGACGGCCTCCTGCGCCGCTTCGGTGGGGTTCAGGGTCAGCTCGGGCATCATGTTGTCGCTCATATCATTTCTCCTCCGTATTTTGGCTTTGAGTTTGTTCTTTTTCGTGCTTTTTGATGCGCTGGATGCGGCGCAGGCACAGCAGCGTGGCCAACGCCCAGATCAGCGCGGAATAGTAAAGCGTATCCCTGTGCAGATGCAGCGCGCCGATGATGCTTGCCACACACATGATGGCAAAGATTGCACAGAAGATCGGGTCGAGCCACACGCCCTTCAGCCGTTTCAAGATCCACGCATTGACTTTGGCGTTGAACGCCATCACTTTCTTTCGCATCGCTTACTCCTTTATAGCTCGAGCTTGATGTCGTCCTGCGAGGCGGTCGCCGTGCCGGACTCGGCATGCAGCTCGCCAGTATCCTCGCTCAGGCCCTCGCGCTTCATCATGTTCTCAAGCACCGTGATATCGGCGGAAATATCCATCGCCTCGCTGCCGAAGAGCATGTCGAGCTGCTTTTCAAAAGCCGTAACGATCGTGCCCATCATACTCTCCACGCGCTGCATGGTCGCGTCGATGTTCTCGCCGCTCACGCCCTGCGCGCCCATACGGTCATAGGCGTTCAGGAGCTTGAGTGTGGTGGGCAGGTAGTAGTCCATGAACTTGCGGATCTGCGGCAGCTTCGACGGGTCGGATTTGACCTGCGCGAAAATTTTCGCGCTCAGGTCCTCGAGCCGGTCGATGTCGGCGGAGATCTTCTCATCCTTGATGGACGTGTTGAGCCGCTTCATCTCGGAGATGGCAAGATTGCCGTCCTTGATCATCTTGTCGAGCTCGGGGTTGCCGGTGCTCTCTTCCTTTTTCGGCGGGTCGGGAACTGTGACCTCCACCGTGCCGCACACGGCGTTCATGATGAAATACACCACCGCCGATACGATGGCAATAAAGATGAAATGCGGTACGCGGTAGAGCGGAAAGAGCAGCGCATAAATGACCCATGTTCCCGCCGCGGCGTAATAGGGTACGGTGGATCTGCGTTTGACAGTTGCCAAGACGATCCCCTCCTGTTTTCATAAATATTTTGACTGATATATGATATCACATCGCATCAGCGCGGTCAAGCAAAGCAAGCGCTTGAAACATCGCAATATCGCGCTTTTTACAAAAGAAGGCGGCGTCCGGTCCAGGACGCCGCCTTCTTGCAAAATACTGCGTTTTTCTTATTCGTTTCGGATGGCTTCGAGCGCCGAGATCTTGACCGCCTTGTTCGCGGGCTGATAGCCGGACACCAGTCCGACCAGCACCGAGAACACCAGCGCGAAAATCACGAGCTCCGGCTTGATGACGGACGTGCGCACCACGCCTTCGCCGCCGATGAGCGCCTGCTTGATAAGCTCCCACGTGACGCCCCCGCCGCCGAACGCGCCGAACGAGAACAGATTGATGATGACGGATATGATGAAGCTGAAAATAAGCCCCAAAATGCCGCCGAGAAGGCCGATGCTGCCCGCCTCCATGAGGAACATCGCGCGGATATCGCGCACATAGCAGCCGAGCGCCTTCATAATGCCGATCTCCTTCGTGCGCTCGGAGATGGACATGATCATCGTGTTCGTGATGCCGATGGCCGCGACCAGAAGCGAGATCGCGCCGAGACCGCCGAGCATCAGCTCGATCTGGCGGGTCTGCTTGTTGAGCTCGTCGCGCATGCTCTGCATGGAATACGTGCTGTAGCCCAAGTCCTTGATGGACTGCTCCACATCCGCCACGGCGTCAAGGCTCTCGGCCTTGACATTGATGGACGAATACTCGAACTTCGTGTCGGTCTTGCCGGTCAGGTCCTGAATAAGAGCTTTGAGCGCATTGATGTCCATCATCACGCCGTCGCTCGTCTCATAGCCCTTGCCCCGATCTTCCTTCATCACACCGACGACCTTGAGCTCGACCTCATAGGGGGTAGGTTCGGTGCCTGTACCGTCGTCATACGGTGTGAGTACCATGGTGATGCTCGTCTTGAGCGGGTCAAAAAACGGGTCGGGGACCTTTTCCGTGTCGATATTGCCGTTTTCGTCCCAGATATATCGGTCGACATAATTTCTGCCATCCGGCATCAGCGTATCGAAGAAGTTATAGGCAAAATACTGGCCCACGACCACCTCGTCGCTGCTCTCCGGATACCGCCCGTCCATCAGCTCAAAGCCCATGTCCTCAAGGGCGCTCGAGTCAATGCCGGCAAAATCGACCCAGTTGGCCGTGTAGCGGCCGTTGACGCCCGCTTTGAAGCCTACATTATATCCGTCGAGACTTGCCTTGGGCATGACGGCCTGCACGCCCGCGATCTCGTGGAAGCTCTCGACCGCCTTGTCGTCAAGCTTGCTCTCCGTCTGCGTGCCGGTGCTCTGGTTGTAGCCGCGGTAGACCTCGATGATGGAGAGGTCTCCCATATTTTTGAGCATCTGGTCGTAGGACTCCTGCATGCCCGCGCCGATGGAGACCATCACGATGATGGACGTGCAGCCGATGAACACGCCCAGCACCGTCAGGATCGTGCGTCCTTTGCGCCGTGACAGGCTGTCAAAGCACATTTTCAGGATGTCTGCGAATCTCATTTTTTCTGCTCCTCAGCACCCGTGGCCGCAGTCTCTTTGCTTTCAGCCGCCGCGGCTTCCGCTGCCTCCTGCTTCTCCTCGGCGAGCTCCTCTTCGTCCCACTTGTCCCACAGCGCCTGCTCGGCCTTCTGCTTGGCCTTCTTCTTGCGGATGCGCAGCACGATGAGAAGGACGATAAGCGCAGCAACCACCGCGATGATGACGTACTTCCACGGGAAGGTGCTTGCCGGCTCGGGGTCGATCATGCCGGGATCGTCCATGCCGGGGTCGGTCGGCTCATAGGCCATGGCTTCGACCGTCGCTTCAAAGACGCGCTCTTTCGTGTTGCCGTTGGAATCCTCGTAGGTGATGACGATCTTGACCTGATTCTCGCCCTCCAGCTGCGGGGTCACGGCAAAGGCGATGGTGCCGTTCTTGCCGCCGTCGATCGTGCCGACGCGCTGATAAGGCGTGGGGGAATCAATGTCACCGGAGATGGTCGCCTCAACGTTGTTGATGGCGCTCTTGCCCTTGTTGACATAGTCGATGGTCAGGCTCGTCTCCTCGCCGACGTAGCCGGTGTAGGAGGTCTTGGGCTCGCTGAGCTCAAAGCGGTCGGGCTGGTAGAGGGGCACGCTCAGCGACAGCGTGGCGTTTCCCGACTTTCTTGCGTTCTGGTCAACATATTCATAGGTCACGTCGATCTTGACGTCCTGCGCGCTGGCGCTGATGAGCTGCGCGGCCTTCATCGGCACGGTGACGGTCTTGCTGCCGCTCGCGGCGACAGATTCAAAGTAGAACGTGTTCGTCGAGCCGTTGAGCATCAGGTCCTGACCGCCGGTGACGGTGACCATGACGTTTTCGATCTTGATGGTCTTGCTGGTGTTCGTGAACGAGAAGCTCAGGTTCGTGCTTGAGCCTGCCGCGACGGACGAACCGCCATAGTTGTACTTCGAGAGAATGACGATGGGCGTGGGGCTCGCAATGGTCTCCTCGTCCTTCGTATCCTTGGTAACGGTGGAGAGAACGTTCACGCTGCCGCTGGCGCTGCCGCCGGTGAGCTGCGTGCCGTTGTCATAGTAGAACGACAGCGTGGCGTCAATCGTCTGCATCTGGGATTCGATCTTGTCGGGCGCCTTGACCGTCACAGTGACGGCCGTGTCGCGGCCCGCGCGGATATCGTCGAGCATGTAGTCCTGGCTGCCCATGATGAGAAGCGATCCGGAGGATTTGAGCGTCAGGATGGGGTCGCGCATGGCGGTCGTGCCGGCGTTCTGGATGTAAACGGTGATGGTCTTCGTCTGGCCCGCGGCGATGGCCGTGGACATACCGTCAGAGTTGAAAACGGCGCGCGGCTCGGGAATCACTTCCGGCGTCGGCTCGGGAGCGGGCGCCGGCTCGGTGTAGGGCACGCACTCGCGCACCGGAACGGTGTTGCCGTCCTGATAGCCGCCGCCGTTGCCTTCATAATAAATTGTAAAGGCAAGCTGCTTGCCGCTGTCGCCGGTGTAGGTCAGGCCGGTGAACGTAACGGTATATTCGCCGTTCTGTCCGCTTGCAACAGCGCTCGTGCCGTCCTGAAAGCTGTCAAGGCCGCGCACGACGCGGATCGAATCGTTGCTGCCGTCCGTGCGGGATAAGTAGACCGTGATGTCCACCGTATCGCCGGTGTAAATGCTGCTTCTGCTGGCCCGGTAGCCGGTGATCAGAAAGCTGGTTCCCGTCCGTGCCGCCGTGCCTTCGCCCGTCGCTTTGGCGACATTCACAGGCAGCAGCGCTGCGCACAGCACAAGGGCAAGGCAGAGCGAGAGCAGGGATCTTGAGATGCGTTTCATGTTCGATTTCCTCCGTTATTCGATGTAGGGTGCGGCGTCGATCTCCGCCTTGACCTGATTTTCTACGTTGCTGACGATCCTGCCGTCGATGAGCGTGACGATGCGGTCGGCATACTCGGTCATCTCTGGATCGTGGGAGACGAGCACGATCGTCTGGTGGAAGCGCTTGGCAAAGCCGCGGATCATGTGCATGACCTCTTTCGTTGTCTTCGAGTCGAGGTTGCCGGTCGGCTCGTCGGCGAACACGACCTCGGGATGCGTGACGAACGCGCGTGCGATGCCCACGCGCTGCTGCTGTCCGCCGGACATCTGGTTCGGAAAGTGGTCCATGCGGTCCTTCAGTCCCACGCGGCAGAGCATTTTCTTCGCCTCCAGCAGCCGCACATCCGGGTCGATGCCCTTGAACATCAGCGGCATGGCCACGTTTTCCGCCGCCGTCAGCTCCGGCAGCAGGTTGTAGGACTGGAAGACAAATCCGATGTGCTTCTGCCGGAAGGCCGCGAGCTGATTTTCGTTGAGCTGTGAGATCGGTACGCCGCCGATGCGCACCACGCCACGCGTGGGCTTTTCGAGTCCCGCCAGCTGGTTGAGCAGCGTCGATTTGCCGCTGCCGGACGTGCCGAAAATACAGCACACCTCGCCCCGCGGGATGTCGAGGTCAATATTGTGCAGTGCGACCACGTGCTCCTGCCCCATCATGTAGACCTTTCGGAGCTTTCGCACCGAAATGACGGGCTTCTGGTCATTTGCCATCGCAGTTTCTCCTCAATTTTAATCTTGGGTTCATTATAATCTCATCTTATGAGGAAGTCGTTACAATCAGGCGCGATTTGGTTACAAATTATTTAAGAGTTCCTTAATTCTCGCACCGAGCCTCTTTCCTGTATTATTTAGACGGAATTTATCGAAAAATGTTTCATCCTTTTTGAAAAAAACGGCGGACTTTTTTGAAGTCCGCCGTTTTTTAAGTTCATGCCGTTTTAGTTCAGCGGCACGTCGGGCACGACGTAGACCGTCATCTCTTCGCCATTTGTGTCGATGGACACGGTGTCGTCGATGGGTTGCGTCAGCGCCGCGTCCGCATAGAGAAGATTGCCGGTGCTGCTCACAAACGTGACATAAGTGCCGCGCTTGATGGAGATCTCCTGCGTCTCCTCGTCCGCCGCGCCGGGGTTATAAACAAGCGTCAGCGCGCAGACCTCATCGCTGTTGAAGGCCTCGGCCGCCAGCTCCTTGTCCGGCAGATAGGACTCGCCATAGCTCCAATCATAGAGCGACGTCCTCAGGACGGATGCCTCACCGCTCTCATCCTTGCTGTAATCTGTCACGGATTTGGCAAGAAGCTCGCCCGTCGCGGGGTCGACATAGTAGAGGGTCGTGAAGTAGTAGTCCGGCATGTCGTTGTAGGTCGTGGTCGTCGAGATCACCACTGCGCCGTCCTGCTCGCTCTGATCGTCGATGGTCTCGACCGAGCCGTCGTCCTGCAATTCGCCGCAGGAGGGCAGCATCGCCTGAATGTAGCTCTCATACTCGCCGCTCGGGTAGCAGTTCATATTCAGGCGGCCGTCGCTTTCCATTTTGCTGAGATACACGCCGTTTCCCTCGATCGACAGGCAGGCCTGAGCGAAGAATTCATCCTCACCCACGGGGCTGTCGGCGGTGTAGCTGTAGTGCGAGGCCAGCAGCAGGTTTCCCTTATCATCGCGCGTATACTGCACCTTGGCTGTGTAGGTCTCTTTGCTGTCCTGGTCGGTGCCCTGAATGCTCACGGTCACGGCCTCGTGATTTTCAAGCAGCTTTTCGGGAATGTTGTCCACGCGCACCTGCTCAAGCGTGATCTCCTTGGGCTCGTCAGTATTGCTGTCGTTGTTGTTCGTATCTCCGCCCTGCGTGCCGCAGCCGGCAAGAAGTGCCGCGACGCAAAGCGCGGCAATACCAGTTTTCTTCCAGTTTTTCACCTTGGTTTCCTCCTTATTTGGGTGCGGACTTACGCCCGCGTTTCAAATTCTTTTTAACGGTTTTCTTCCAGCGGCACGATATAGACCGTTGCACTCTCGCCGCTCGTGTCGACGCCGTCGTAGAAGTCGATGGGCTTGGTCAGCTCCCTGTCCGCATAAAGCGCGAGATCCGCACTGTCGAGGAAGAGGATGCGCGTGCCATGCGCCACGCGGATCTCGCTGACGCTCCAGCCGTTCTCCCCAACGTCCCAGCCCTTCTCCGAGCCCGGCGCGGGATAGAAGTACGTCAGATCGCAGACGTCCTCCATGCTGTCCGTCGAAAACAGGACCTCGTTCAGCAGATTGCGCCCTGCTTTATAAGGCTCGTCGTAGCTCCAGCGGTAAAGCCTTATTCCCTGCTTGGATACCGCGCCATTTTCATCTTCATGGTAGTCGGTCACCGACATCTCAAGCAGTTCACTCGTTGCGGGGTCAACGCGGTAGCACGTGGTGTAATAATAGCCGCTGGAATCCAGATAGCGCGTGGTGACGGAAAGCAGGATCGCGCCGTTCTCTTCACTGCATCCGTCAATCGTCTGCTCTGCATTCTCTCCGGATGTGGGGCATTGGGGCATCATGTCAAGAATATATTGCTTGTCATCGTGTCTAAAGTGAATACTCAGGCTTGCAGCATCGTCGCTCGCCCTGCGCTCGGCATACATTTTTTCGTTTGCTTCGCCCCACACTTCATCCTCGCCTGCGTCGCTGTTCTCGGTATACTGATAGTGATACCAGGCCAGCACCTCATCCACAACGTAGGTGTACTGGAACTTCGCCGTATCGGTCACGGCGTCATTCTGATCGCTCTCCTGCACGGTCACGGTCACAGTGTCGTGCTTTTCGAGCAGGGATCGCGGATCATTCGCGGCACGGATCTGCTCGAGCGTGATCTGCTGCGGTTCATCGGTGCTGTCGTCGTTGCTTACGTTGCCGCTCTGCACTCCGCAGCCCACAAGTAAGCTCGCAGCGCATAAAGCAACGGTGACGGCTCTCTTCCAGCTTTTCATGGTGTGCTCTCCTCTCTCATCTCCCGTCAGTCTTGATCGCCGCTTTTCACATAGACGGTCGTGCTGCCGCCGTCCGGCCACTCGATCTCAGGGGTTTGATACTCCTGCGTCATGGCGGCGTCGTAGTAAGAGCGCAACTCCTGACTGCCGCTTAAGTAAAGGAGCGAGCTCAGCGGCACGGTGACATTCTGCTCGCGCTCCTGCTCCGTACCGTGATCCCACACGATCGTTACCTCGCGCCTGGGGCCGTCGTCCGACAGCATCTGCGCGTAGAGGTCTTTCTCCGGCTCGTAGGGGCGGTCATAGTCGAAGGTGTACTGCTCTGTTCCATAGCAGATGTCCTCCCCGTTTGCGTTCTTCGAGCGCAGCTCCATCCGCGCGCTCAGCAGATCGTCGGAGGTTGGGTCGACGCAATACTGCTCCAGCGAATACGCGTTGTCGTCATCGCCGCCGATCAGGCGCGATTTGACCTCGAATACAAGCTTGCCATCCTGCTCATACGGCTCTCCGGCTTCTACGCTCACACCGTCGCCGACAATGGTCAGATATGGCAGCGGGAGGATACTCTTTTCGTACCAATTCCCCGCGGCAAACACCGTCACGTCGATGCGTCCCATAACGCCGCTCTCGTCGTTCCCTGCCGCAATGAGGCTCATTCCGTTTGGAACATCGTCTGAGCAGACATCCATGCTGTAAACATCGCTCTCGCCATACTCATCACTGCTCCATCTGTGCCGCCAGCTCTGCCATCTTTCCTTTTCGTCAAGCGTATACTGATCGGTTGCTTTTTCGGCCAGGCCGCGGTTCCTGCTGTCCACGCTCTCACAAGTGACAGTCACCACCTCGTGCCGCTTGAGCAGCGCAGAGATCGTGTTCCGCTCACAGACGTCTTCATAGGTGATGGGATGCTCTTTCGCCATATCGGTCTGTTTCTCCGTCTCTCTGCAGCCCATGAGCAGCAGCGCGGCGGCAAGTGCGAGGGCACTCATTAGTCTCCAACGGTTCATTTTGTTTCTCCTTTCATCGTCTTCTTTCCATCCTGATTATGCGGAGCTTTTTTCGTTCCGTACATTCTCTTAGACGAGAAATTTCTCAAAAAGTTTCACCCTTATGATTTTTTTAAGAAACTTTTTTCTCCTGCGAGCGAGCTCTTGCATTTTCCGCCGACACGGCATACAATGAGGACACATTTCACCCGGGAGGGGCGTTTTTATGAACTATATCGGCATTGACCTCGGCGGCACGAACATCAAGGGCGCACTCATGAGCGCGAAGGGCGAGATCTTAAAGGAGCATTCTATCCCGACGCGCGTCGATCTCGGCCCCGAGGCGGTCGCGGGACGCATCGGTCAGGTCATCGCGCAGCTCTCTATCGGCGAGGACACCGTCGGCGGCGTGGGCGTCGGCTGCCCCGGCACGGTGGACGACGCGAGCGGCATCGTGCGCTTTGCGGCGAACCTGAATTTTGTGAACTTCGACCTGCGAAGCGCGCTGCGCGCGCATACTGCGCTTCCCATCCACCTCGGCAACGACGCAAACGCCGCGGCGCTGGGCGAGGCGCTGTTCGGCTGCGGCCGCGGCGCGGAGAGCACCATCGTCGTCACGCTCGGCACGGGCGTCGGCGGCGGCGTGGTGCTCGGCGGCAAGCTCCTGACAGGCTACACGGGCGCGGCGAGCGAGATCGGCCACATGGTCATCGCGGAAAACGGCGAAGAGTGCACCTGCGGCAGCCGCGGATGCTTCGAGGCCTACTCCTCCGCCACGGCGCTGATCCGCGACACGAAGCGCACCATGGCCGCGCACCCCGAGAGCCTGCTGCACGCGATTGCCGCGGAGCAGGGCGGTGTCGACGGCCGCACAGCGTTTCTCGCCAAGGAGCGCGGCGACGAGGTGGGCGCGCAGGTCGTGGAGGACTACATCGAGCATCTGGCCTGCGGGCTCACAAATCTTGTCAACATTTTCTTCCCCGAAGTGCTGGCCCTCTCGGGCGGCGTAGCAAATCAGGGCGACGCGCTGCTCCTGCCGCTGCGCGAAAGGGTGCGCGAGCGTTCGTTCGGCTCGCGCTATGCCGTCTCGCACACGCGCATCGAGCTCTGCACGCTCGGCTACCGCGCGGGCGTGATCGGCGCGGCGATGCTCGCGCGCGAGTGAGCGTAAAATAGCGCAAGATATGATAAGGCCCTCCGCATTTCTGCGGAGGGCCTTTTTTACCGGTAGCCGTCGGGCTCGGCCGAGCCTTCGATCAAAAACTGCACCTCGTCCACGCCGCCGAGCGACAAAATGGACTGCTCGAGCGCGCTCAGCATCAAACCGCGCTCCGCCTCGTTCTCCGGCAGTGAGACGTTAGCCGGGAGATTCAGATAGCACACGCCGTTTTCGATGCGAGAGGAGATGACCGCAAAGTCCTCCGGCAGGAGCGAGACGAGCGAATCGTCCTCCGGCCCCTGCGCGAGCGCTTCGAGCAGCGCGTTCACGCGCGTCTGGCCCTCGTAGAGCGCGAGCGTCTGCTGCTCGGCGCGCAGCTCGCCTGTCTTGCTGTCGAGGAAATAAAGCGACACGGTGATCGGCCGCAGGCCACTCTCACGCGAGGAAAGCAGCGTATCCGCCGAGAGCAGCACTTGCGTCTCGCGGTACGGCAGCTCGCGCCCGTCCGCCGTGATGCTCACAGCGTTCACATTCGGCAGCTGCGTCAGCGTCAGCGTGATGCAGTAGTCAGCGAGCGACAGGTCGATGCCCGTCAGGCGCGCATACTGTGCGCTCAAGTCGATCTGCGCGCGGCGGCCCGACACCTTGAGCGACTTGAGCGCCGTTCCCTCCGGGATGGGCGACGAGAGCGACGGCTCGTCGGGCCCTGCGAGCAGCGCCTCCATCAGCGCGCGGACACAGTCTTCGGTCTCCATCGCGCCGTCGAGCGTCAGACGCTTTTCCTGCGTGCGGATGGCGTCGCCGCCGCCCGCGGAGTTGGGATCGCTGAGAAAATAGAGCTCGTAGCCGTTTTCGTCCATTTCCTGCGCGTGCTGGGCCGCGCAGGCGCAGAGAAGCGAAAGCAGGAGGACTAATGCCGCAGTCAGGGAAAGACGTCTTCTCATGTCTCATCCCCTCCCTCTTCGCAGCGCGGCAGGCGCACGGTAAACACCGTGCCGCCGCCCTCGCGGGCGCGGACCTCGATGCTGCCGCCGCGGCGGCGCGCCGTGTCGGCGGCGATGGAAAGGCCAAGGCCTGTACCGCCCGCGGCGCGCGAGCGCATCTTGTCCACGCGGTAGAAGCGGTCGAAAATGCGGGGCATGTCCCCCTCCGGAATGCCGATGCCATTGTCGCTGACAGTGAGAAGGCAGTCCTTTTCATCCCCCGCGAGCAGCAGCTTCACAAAGCCGCCGGGGCGGTTATACTTGATGGCGTTTTCCGTCAGGTTGTAGATGATTTCGTGAATTTCATCCTCGCTCGCAAGGGTCTGTCCCTCGCGGCGAATTTCATAGGAGAGGTCGACCTGCTTTTCCTCGGCCACAAGGCGCAGCATACGCACCACGCGCGCCATCACGGACGAGAGGTCGACGCGCTGCGCCTCGGGCAGCATGCCGCTGTCCAGGCGCGTCAATCGCAGCAGATTTTCCGTGATGCGCGCCAGGCGCTCGGACTCCTGCTCGATATCGCCGACGAATTCGCGCACGGTCTGCGCGTCCATGTTCTCCGTCTGCAAAATGGAGTCGGAGAGAAGCCTGATACCCGCCAGCGGCGTTTTGAGCTCGTGGCTCGCGTCCGACACGAAGCGGCGGCGAGCGTCCTCCGTCGTTTGCAACCGGTCAGCCATGTCGTTGAACTCGGCGGCGAGCTCGCTGATCTCGTCGTGCCCGCCGACCTCGGCGCGGTGGCTGTACGAGCCCTCGCGCATCTTGCGGATGGCGTCGGTCAGTACACCGAAGCGCCGCGTCAGCACACGGGATAAGAGTACGCTGATCCCGCCGGCGAACACCAGCACGACCGCCGAAATCGTCAGGAGATTGCGCTGCAGGGACAGCAGCAGCTCCGCTTGCTCGGTATCGTATTCGTAGGCATACACCGCGCCGATGGTCTGGCTGTGGTAGATGACCGGCGAGGCCGCGCGGCTTTTGAACGCCTTGTCCGAAAATTCGGTGTAAAAGACATCTTCTCCGCGAAGCGCCTGCACAAGCTCTGTATAAAAGGCGTAGCGGCCGATCGCGCCGTCGGTTTCGCGCGTGTCATACAGCACGCGGCCCGAGGCGTCCGTCACAAGCACGCGGGAGATGCCCGTCTCCTCCACGAGCGTCATCGCACCCGCGACGTTTTCCTCGCTCAGCTCCTCAAGGCCGGAGAGCGCCGTCACCATCACCGAGACGCTGCCCTGCAGCGAGCTCTGCTTAGAGCGGAACGTCAGGTTTTCCGACGTGATGAGCGGATACGTGTTCAGCAGGATCAGCACCGCCAGAATGATGGCGATATAGCTGAAGCTGAATTTTCGCTGCAGGCTCGCATGCATCTGCACGGCGCTGCCCCCTTCTCTTTCTTTTAGTGGGAAATCAGTCCTTCAAGTAGTATCCCACGCCCCATTTGGTCAGGATGTGCTGCGGCGCGGCGGGGTTTTCCTCGAGCTTTTCGCGAAGCCGCCGGATGTGCACATCCACTGTGCGGTAGTCGCCTGCGTAGGTGTAGCCCCAGACGAGGTCCATCAGATTTTCGCGTGAGTAAACGCGGCGCGGATTCTTGACAAGAAGCTCGATGAGGTCGTATTCCTTGGCCGTGAGCTCGACGATCTCGCCGTTTTTGACGGCGACGCGCTGCTCAGGGTCGAGCGTGATGCCGCCCGCGGTCAACAGGAGCGTTTCAGTCTGCTTTTGCTGCGGTGCGGCGTTCGCGCGGCGCAGCAGCGCGCGGATGCGCGCTTTGAGCTCTAAGATGTTGAACGGCTTTGTGATATAGTCGTCCGCGCCGGACTCAAGGCCGATGATCTTGTCGGCGTCCTCGCTGCGGGCGGTCAGCATGATGATGGGCACATTGGAAAATTCGCGGATGCGCATGCAGGCCGTCAGCCCGTCCACCTGCGGCATCATCAGATCGAGGATGATGAGGTCAAACCCGCCGCTTTTCGCCATGTCGATGGCGGTCGCGCCGTCGTAGGCGGTCTCGACCGTGTAGCCCTCGTTTTCCAGATTGAATTTCATGCCCTTGACGAGAAGCTGCTCGTCGTCAACCACCAGAATTTTCATTGCCATCCTCCTCCGTGAATGTGATCTCCGCGCGGAATCCCTCGAGCTTCGCCTCTCCGATGCCCTTGACGTTCAAAAGGTCCTCCGCCGCCGTAAAATCGCCGTGCTCTGCGCGGTAGTCGATGATCGCCTGCGCGAGCGACGGGCCGATGCCCGTCAGCGTTTCAAGCTCCTCTGCCGTCGCGGTATTGACGTTCACAAGCGTCACAACGCGCGTGGGCGCGGTGATCTCGTCGGTCTTGTCCTGCGTCGTCACGGTGTAATTCCCGTGCGAGGCACCCTCGTAGGCCGTTTTGTGCAGAAAAACGAGCGAAACGGCGAACAGCACCGTCAGCGCGGCGAGCACAAGGTAGACGCCGCTGACTTTGGTTTTCTTTTCTTGCTTTTCCACGGTTGCGCTCGCCTGCCTTTTTTGCTATACTGATGTCGAAGCGTGCCGAACGGCGCGCTCCTCTTCACTGTATTCTATTTGATTGTATCATACAACGAGGTATATTTCCATGAAAAAACGCCGCTTGTTTTCACTTTTTTTATCTTTTGCGCTCCTGCTCCCGCTCTTTTCGCTCACGAGCGCTGACGCCTATGAGGACTTCACACTCGACGCGAAGGCCGGCCTTCTCATTGAGGCCGACACGGGCGAAATTCTCTATGAGAAAAACGCCCATCAGGAGAACTTCCCCGCGTCGCTCACAAAGGTGATGGTCGCGCTGCTGGTGTTTGAAGCCATCGATGAGGGCAAGATCGCGCTAACTGACTCCGTCACCGCGACGGAATCGGCGTTCGAGGGGCTGTCGAGCGACGGCAGCACGGCGAACATCGTCCCCGGCGAAACGATGACGGTCGAGCAGCTGCTCAACTGCATGCTCATCGTCTCGGCGAACGAGGCGTGCAACATTTTAGGCGAAACGCTCTACGGCTCGGTCGACGCCTTTGTCGCGCGCATGAACGAGCGCGCGGCGGAGCTTGGCTGCGAGCACACGCACTTTGCCAACGCCACGGGTCTTCACAACTCCCAGCACTACACGACCGCGTGGGACCTCTACCTCATCACGCGCGAGGCGCTGAAGCATGACAAATTCATGGAGATCTGCAACTCCAAGAGCTACACCGTGCCCGCCACGAACATGACCGACAAGCCGCGTGAGCTGCATTCGACGAACTTTCTCATCTCCAACTGGCGCGCCCGCGGTTATGTGTACCGCGACGCGCAGGGCATCAAGACCGGCTCGACACCCGAGGCGGGCTACTGCCTCATTTCGTCCGCCCTGCGCGGCAGCCGCCACATGATCAGCGTGGTGCTGGGCGCAGAGCGCGTGACGCTCGAGGACGGTGTGACCATCCAGACGCGCAGCTTCTCCGAAACGTCGCGCATGTTCGACTGGGGCTTTGACAACTTTGTCCTCCGCGACATTCTCTCCTCCTCTGACCTTGTGCAGGAGGTGCCCGTCGCGCTTTCGAGCGAGGCGAGCTACGTTTCGACCCACGCGGCGGAGGATATCGCCTGCCTGCTGCCCGACAATGTCGAGCCTGACATGCTTGAGCGCACCGTGACGCTCACGAACGACACGGTCGACGCGCCCGTTTCCGCGGGCGACGTGCTCGGCAAGCTGACGCTCTCCTACAATGGTAAGGTCTACGCCGAGACGGACCTCTTAGCGCTGAACGATGTATCGGCCTCGTGGTTCCTGACGGCGCAGCGCAGGGTGTCTGACTTTTTCGCAAAGCCGCTCGTCCGCATTCTGTTGATCGTGGTCGTACTGCTGATCGTCGCGCTCGTCGTCTATGTGACGATGTTCTCCCGCCGCCGTCGCTACGGCCACCGCCGCCGCGGCGCGGCACACGGCGGCTACCACGGGCGGAGAAGAAGATTCTAAGTACTTCAAAAAAGCGGTAAAGCCGCTTTTTTGAGAAAGGCCACACTCCGCTTTGTGCCTTGCCGCCGCTGGCGGCTGCGACACGCGCGGAGCGAGAGGTGTCGATCGCCACGCGCTGGTCGCGGCGATCGACGATCAAAATTCTTTGCGTCTGCGAACGCAAAAGCAAAAATGAAGGGACGCGAAAGCGTCCCTTTTTAGTTGAGTGTGATCACGTTGTTCCCCTGCGGGAACTCCACGAAGCGGATGGAGTAGATGTCGGCGGTGATGTAGGCGCTGCGGCCGGGGTGGAACAGCGTGATATAGTCGTTTCCGACCTCCTGTAGCGTACCGACCGCCACGACCGTGTTCTGCGAACCGACGAGGAAGCTCACGATGACTGCGCGGCCGATGTTGCGCGCGAGCATCCCCTTCCACGAATTGTAGGCCATCTTGTCGACGGTCTGCGACTCTTCGATCTTGTCGGGCGTGGGCTGGAACTGCCCGCTCGCGCCGCCCTGCAGCACGAGCGACATGCCCCCCGCCCCCGACGATCCTCCAAGCATTTCCTCATAGCTCTGGCTCGCGTTGTTGTTACTGTTGTTATTACTGCTATTATTGCTGCTATTATTGCTGCTATTATTGCTGCTATTATTGCTGTTGCCGCTCTGCTGCGCGCTCGCCATGGCGGGCACGGCAACCATCTGCTCATAAAGGCACGGCATACTTTTTCCCATCTGGATCATAAAAACGTCCTCTCCCTTTCCCGTTGCTGCTGATTTGCTTTTCTCAGGTGTCGTAATACGCGGCGGTGGGGTTATAAAAACAGTGGTCGCCGATACGCATGACGAACGTCCCCACATTTGAAGGAAAATTCGCGCGGCAGGACGGCGAAAACGGGTTAAAGAACCACAGCGCCGTTCCAAGGCCGTTCAATCGGTTGCCCGCGATGGCCCAGTCCGCGATCTCGTAATGGATATCGGTCGGGCGCATGTTGTAGATGTTCTGCGGGTTGTAGCTGCCGCGCTCGGTCTCGCTCGCGCAGACGAACTGCCCCGGCTGAAAGATGATATTGCGGATGCTGCCCTGCCCCACGCGCGCGTATTCGCCGCCCGTCGAGCGCACGCGGTTCATCACGACGCTCGCCACGGCTTTCATCCCATTCTCGCCCTCGCCGCCCGCCTCGCACTCGATGAGGCGTGCGAGCAGCTCCCTGTCGGAATAGGCCATGTCGATCTCCTCCCCCATTTTTTCTTCCCCGACAGTCTATGCGCTTCCCGTGCGCATGGAAACCGAGACGCGCAAAAAAAGCACCGAAAGCCGTTTTGCTTTCGGTGCTTTCGCTTTGTTCAGTTTTCCTCGTCCGGCGGCGGAAGCTCTTCCGCTTCCGGCGGCGTCGCGCCGTAGGCGCCCTTCATCTTGAGCTCCTGCCACTGCTCTTTCGTGATAAGCAGCTGGCGGGGCTTCGAGCCCTCGAACGGGCCCACGATGCCGCGCGTCTCCATCTCGTCGACGATGCGCGCCGCGCGCGAATAGCCGAGCTTCAAGCGACGCTGGAGCATCGAGACGGACGCCTGACCCGTCTCCATGACCACGTCGATCGCGGCGGGGAGCAGCTCATCCACATCGTCGGCAGCGTTCTGATCAGGCGCGGCATTGCCGCCTCCCTTGGCGTTGCCCTTCTCCTTTTCGGCGACGGCGGCGTTGATCTTGTCGATGACGGATTCGTCGTAGTCCGTCTCTCCGTTTTCCTTGACGAAGTTAACCACGCGCTCGATCTCCTCGCTCGAGATGAAGCAGCCCTGCACGCGCTTGGGCTTGCCTTCGCCCAGCGGGGCATAGAGCATATCACCGCGGCCCACGAGCTTTTCCGCGCCCGCGGTGTCGAGGATAATGCGCGATTCCATCGCGGAGGCGACCGCAAACGCGATGCGGCTCGGGATGTTGGCCTTCATCAGGCCCGTGATGACGTCCGCGGACGGACGCTGCGTCGCGATAACCAGGTGCATGCCCGCGGCGCGGCCCATCTGTGCTACGCGGCAGATCGACTCTTCGACCTCCTTCGCCGCGACGAGCATCAAGTCGGCCAGCTCGTCGATGACGACAACGACGCTCGGCAGCTTTTTGAGCGTTTCGTCCGTCTCCGCCACCTTATTGTAGGAGGCAAGGTCCTTGACGTTGTGCTCGGAGAACATCTTGTAGCGCTTCATCATCTCGTACACGGCCCATTGCAGCGCGCCCGCGGCCTTTTTCGGGTCGGTGACGACGGGGATGAGCAGGTGCGGGATGCCGTTGTAGGGCGCAAGCTCGACCATCTTCGGGTCGACCATGATAAAGCGCACCTCTTCAGGCGTCGACTTATAGAGCATCGAGACGATCAGCGAGTTCGTGCACACGGACTTACCGGAGCCCGTCGTACCGGCGATGAGCACGTGCGGAAGCTTCGAGATATTCCCGACGATGTTCTTGCCGCTGATGTCCTTGCCGACGGCGAAGGCCGTGGTGGAAGGATGGGTGGTGAACTCCGTGGATTCGAGCACCGTGCGGATGCTGACGGGCGAAACGAGCTTGTTCGGCACCTCGACACCCACGACGGAGATCTTGTCGGGGATGGGCGCGATGCGCACGCCGCTCGCGCCCAGCGCAAGGGCGATATCGTCCTGCAAATTTGTGATCTTCGAGAGCTTCACGCCCTGACTGAGCGTGAACTCATAGCGCGTGACCGACGGGCCGCGCACCACATCGCCCGGCTGGGCGTCCACGCCGAAGCTCGTGAGCGTCTGCGCCAAGCGGCGGGAGTTGTTGCGCAGCTCCGCGCCCGCCTCAGCGGCGTTCGTCACGCTGCCCTCTTTTAAGAGCGTGATGGGCGGATACTGATATGCAGGCGGCTGGGGCTGCGCGTCGCTGCCCTCAATCTCGCGCGTGACCTCCTCGCGCGCGGCATCGACCTCGGCGCGGCGGAGCTTGTCCTCCTGCTTGTCGGTCAGCACGGCGGGAACCGTCGTTGCTGCTGCGGCTGCGGCGACGGGTGCGCTCTGCACGCTCGGCGTGGGCGCGGCAAACGGCGTGTGCATCACAGGTGCGGGTACCGGGACGACCGGCGCGGGCGCGCTCGGCGCTGTATCAAACGGCGGCAGGTCGAAGTCGTCGGCCTCCACCGTCACAGGCTTAACGGGTGCGGACGGCGCAGCGGCGGGCGAAACGGGTGCAGCGATCTTTGTCTCCGCGGCACTTCCGCCCGCTAACAGCTCATCGGGGCTCTTGATATTATCGGACTTCTTGCGGAAGAAGCCGCCCGTGGGATTTTTCTTGATGACGCGCTCCTCGCCGTCGAGCGGAATGTCGATGGCGGCGTCCAGCGTGTGGACCGGCGCACTGCGGCGCGGCACATGGGTGCGCTGCGGCGGAAGGTCCTCTTCCTCCACTGGCTCATAGGGCACGCGCTCGTGCGAGCGCACGGCCTCGATCACGGCGGCGGGCGTCAAGCGGAACGCCATCATCAAAAACGCGACGAACAACACGACGAGCAGGACCATCGCCAGCACCTTTTTCACCAGCAGCACCAGCATGATCGCAAGCGACGCGGACACCGCGCCGCCGGATTCGAGTGCGTTGCCGCTCGTCCACAGGAGCTTCAAGATGCCATCCATGTTGACATACTTCTCTTTGCAGAGGGCGATGTGCATGATCGCGCCGAACACGACCGGCAGCAGCGCCGTGCCGACAAGGCAGGACGCGACGTTCCGCCCACGGTGGAAGAGCAGAATATAGCTCCCCAGCAGCAGTGCGGGCGCGACGAGGTAATAGCCCCAGCCAAAGAGCGACCGGCACAGCTTCGCCGGCTGATCGAGCAGCCACGCGCCCGACTGGAAATAGCTAAAGCCCAGGCACAGCGCCAGCACCAGCAGGATTGCACCCGCGACCTCGCGGCGGATGGGGCGCTTTTGGTTCTTCTTCGCCGTGCGCTTGCCGGAAGACGAGGAGCGGGAGGAACCCGTCGTTTTCTTTTTCGTTGTGGTGGTTTTTTTCTTCTGTTGTGCCATGATTCACCTCAGAATCAAAAATTAGTGCAGGATCGTGAGCACCAGCGTCAGCACGCCGGCGGCCCAGCAGTAATAGGCAAACGCGCCGAAACGGCCCTTGTCGGCAACATAGCGCAGCAGGCGGATGCTCGCATAGCCCGACACCGCCGCGACGACGACACCGACGAGGTACACGGGCACGCTGGAGAAGTCGATGCCCGCGTCGATCGCGTCTTTGAGTGTCAGGATGTTCGCCCCCAACACCGCGGGGATGGAGAGCAGGAATGCAAAGCGCACGGCAAACTTGCGCTCAAAGCCCGTGAAGCAGCCCGCCGTGATCGTCATGCCGGAGCGGGAGATGCCCGGGCACAGCGCGATGGCCTGACCGATACCGACAAGCAGCGCGTCGAGCATTGTGGCGGTCTTTTCCGTTTTGCGGCCATGGCGCACGCGGTCGCTCGCGAAGAGCAGGATGCCCGTGACGATCAGTGCGCCGCCGATAAAGTACATATTATCACTCAGCTCCGTGAAAAAACGGCGAAACGGCACCATGACGAAAAGCGGCAGCGTGCCCACAATGATGAGCAGAATAAGGCGGCGCGCAGGCGGCACGGGGTTCGGCATGCGATGATGGGCAAGGTCACCGATGCCGGCGAAAAACTCCACGATCATATCGCGGATATCATCCCAGTAAGCGGCAAACACCGCCACGAGCGTGCCGAGGTGGAGCAGCACGTCGAAAAAGTCGGGCACGTTGCTCGCACCCTGGATGCTTAGTAAGTGCTCCGCGATGGCGAGATGGCCGGAGGACGAGATCGGTAAAAATTCCGCGATCCCCTGCACAAGGCCGAGAACAACGGCGGTCAAAACTGACATAAAAAACAACTCCTTTTGCGTTTTGTTCTGTAATGGCAATATTCTAACAGGATAATTATAGCACAGTTGTTCGCGGAATACCACCCCGAATTGCCGCATCTTCTTTTTCTTTCCTTTTTCGGTGCATCCCTTGCGAACGCAGGGCGAATGTGCTATGATTGGCGCGGACTATCAGAAAAGGAGAGATAGAAATGACTTATAACTACCGCACCAAGGGCGTTTGCTCCAAGGAAATGCACATTGAGCTGAACGACGACCACACCATCAAGAGCGTAGAGGTCATCGGCGGCTGCAACGGCAACCTTCAGGGCATTTCGCGCCTGGTCGAAGGCATGAAGGCCGAGGATGCCATCGCGCGCATGCGCGGCATCCGCTGCGGCTTCAAGAATACCTCCTGCCCCGATCAGCTCGCCATCGCGCTGGGCGAGGCGCTGGCGCAGGACAAGCAGTAAGTCGTCATTTTTTGCCCGCGCGGTGCATCGCACGGGCAAAAAATGCATAAAATCCTGCAAAATGCCGTTTCCCTCTCTGGACAAACGGCGCTAAACTGTGTATACTGTTAAAAAATAAGCATTCAACGCACTATCAACGCAAAACATTTTGCTTTTGCCTGTCTGACGGGGGAACTTCATGGACATTGATATGGATATCAAAGAGCTCGAAGCGTTCGTCTACGTGGTGGAAAACTGCAGCTTTTCCCGCGCCGCGGAGCTGCTGCACCTGACGCAGCCGACCATCAGCTCGCACGTCTCCGCACTGGAGAGAAAACTGAATATCAAGCTCATCGTCCGCACCACGAAGGAGACCTACCCCTCCGACGCGGGCAAGCTCCTCTACAAATACGCCAAGGAGATCCTGCAGGTGCGCGAGAACGCAGCCATCGCGCTGCGCAACTTCTCGCAGGAGATGAAGGGTACGATCTCCATCGCGGCCTCCACGGTGCCCAGCCAGTATTATCTGCCGCACCTTTTGCAGGACTTCCGCGCCCGCTATCCGGACATCACCTTCAATATCCAGATGGAGGACAGTCCCAAGGTCGTGGAGCTCGTCGCCACGCGCAGCGTAGAGATCGGCTTCTGCGGCACGATGGTGGCGAGCCACAAATGCGTCTATCAGGATTTTGCCAACGACCCGATGGTGCTCATCACGCCGAACACCGAAAAGTATCAGGCCTTTGCGGGCAAGCCCTTCCCCATCGAGCAGCTCAAGGAAGAGACGTTCATCAGCCGCGAAAAGGGTAGCGGCACGTATCAGGCGGGCAAGGAACTCTTAAATGAGCTCGGCGTCGACATCGCCCAGCTGCGCACCGCGGTCGAGATCCGCTCGACCGAGAGCGTCAAGCAGATGGTCAGCGAGGGTCTCGGCGTCGGTCTCATCGCGCAGAGCGCCGCGCAGGACTATGTTCAGTTCGGAAAGCTTCTCGCCTTCCCCTTCCCCGACTCGCGCTTCCGCCGCCAGCTCTATATCGTCAAGCACAAAAACAGCATTTTATCGCCCATTGCGCAGGTGTTTTACGACTATGCGCGCAAAACCAAGGACAAAGCATCCGCCAAATAAGGCGGATGCTTTTTTACAGGGATCGCACGCTTTTTTGTCCGATTTTTTCGCGAAATTGTCATTTACTTTTTTTCCTCTCTGGTATATGATAATGCAATAGGTCAACGGCTGCGCTGCACCGGTAAAGCAGCAGGCCTTACGGGAGGGAGAGCGATGGACTGCCGCGATTCCGCACTGTTTACAGGTGTGGACGAAGCATCGTGCGAAAATATGCTGCGCTGCTTCAGCGCTTACGAGCAGCGCTTCAGCGCAGGACAGACCATCCTCACCTGCGGGCAGCAGCAGGATATGATCGGCGTGCTGCTCTCGGGCAGCGCGGTGCTTCTGCGCCTGCACGCCGACGGCAACCACACCGTGCTTGAAAGCATGGACGAGGGCAGCGTCTTTGGCGAGGAGCTGGCGTTCACCGGCTTTCGCGACGGCAGCGCGCTCATCGAGTGCCGCGAGGACTGCCGCGTCATCTTCATGCGCTATGATCAGATCACAAAGCGCTGCGAAAACGCCTGCGCCTGCCACAGTCAGGTCGTAACGAACCTCTTCCAACTGCTCTCGAAAAAGTCCCTGCATCTGAGCCGCCGGATCGAGGTGCTCGCCTGCCGCTCCATCCGCGAAAAGCTGCTGTGCTTTTTCGAGCAGCTCGCCGACGAGCACGGCAGCCGGACGTTCCCCCTGCCGTTTTCCCTCAGCATGCTTGCCGACTATATCAGTGCCGACCGCAGCGCCATGATGCGCGAGATGCGCAAGATGCGCGAGGAGGACCTCATCAGCACCGAGGGCCGCAGCGTGACGCTGCTTTAGTTTTTTGCAAGTATTTTTCGTAAATGCAAGTTTTCCTGCATCGTCAGAATTTTGATATTCATTGACGCAAGAAAACTTTCATGATATAAACATAGCATCATTCCATATTCCCGGCGCTGCGTCCAGGAATCCCGCCTGCCGTTCTCCCCGGACGGCACGGCGCTGAATCTCAACAAAAAGGAGAATCATTCATGTATCGCATCGTGAAGAAAGAAGCGCTCAAGCCCACCGTGACCCTCTACGAGATCGAGGCACCGATGGTGGCAAAGAAGGCCGAGCCCGGCCAGTTCATCATCCTGCGCGTCGATGAAAACGGTGAACGCATCCCCATCACCATCCACGACTTCGACCGTGAGAAGGGCACCGTCACCATCATCGTGCAGACGATCGGTGCCACCACCGAAAAGCTCAGACATAAAGCCGAGGGCGAGTACATTCAGGACTTTGTCGGCCCGCTGGGCCGCCCGACCGAGACCGAAGGCAAGAAGAAGGTCTGCGTCGTGGGCGGCGGCGTCGGCTGCGCCATCGCTTACCCCGTTTTGAAGAAGTTCCACGACTGCGGCGCGGAAGTCCACGCGGTCGTCGGCTTCAAGAATAAGGATCTCGTCATTCTTGAGGACAAGTTCCGTGCGGCGTCCAGCGTTTTGAAGCTGATGACGGACGACGGCTCTTACGGCGAGAAGGGTCTTGTCACCGATGCGCTCAAGGCGCTCATCGACGCGGGCAACCAGTATGACGAGATCTTCGCCATCGGCCCTGCCATCATGATGAAATTCGTGTCCAAGACCACCGAGCCCTACGGCATCCCCACCACCGTTTCCATGAGCCCGATCATGGTCGACGGCACCGGCATGTGCGGCGGCTGCCGCCTCACCGTCGGCGGCGAGACGAAGTTCGCCTGCGTCGACGGCCCGGACTTCGACGGTCACAAGGTCGACTGGGACGAGAGTCTCAAGCGCGGCAAGATGTACTTCGACTGGGAGCGCCACAAATACGAAGAGACCTGCAACCTGTTCAGCAAGGAGGTTCAGTAATATGCCTAACATGAGTCTGAAGAAGAACGAAATGCCCTCGCAGGAGCCCAATGTCCGCAACAAGAACTTTCTGGAGGTTGCCCTCGGCTATACCGAGGAGCAGGCGCTCGACGAAGCAGCCCGCTGCTTAAACTGCAAGAACCATCCCTGCGTCTCCGGCTGCCCGGTGCAGGTCAAGATCCCCGAATTCATCAAGAAGATCACCGAAAAGGACTATGAGGGCGCCTATCAGGTCATCCACGAGACCTCTTCCCTGCCCGCCGTCTGCGGCCGCGTCTGCCCGCAGGAGACGCAGTGCGAATCGAAGTGCATCCGCGGCATCAAGGGCGAGCCCGTCGGCATCGGCCGCCTCGAGCGCTTTGTCGCCGACTGGCACAATGCAAACGTGCAGGAAGCGCCCGCCAAGCCCACGCCCAACGGCCACAAGGTCGCGGTCATCGGCTCCGGCCCCAGCGGCCTCACCTGCGCGGGCGACCTTGCCAAGAAGGGCTACGATGTCACCGTTTTTGAAGCGCTCCACCTCGCCGGCGGCGTGCTGGTCTACGGCATCCCCGAGTTCCGTCTGCCCAAGGCGGTCGTCAAGCGCGAGATCGACGGCCTGGAGGACATGGGCGTCAAGTTTGAGTACAACTCCGTCGTGGGCAACATGGCCACGGCCGAGGAGCTGTTCGAGCAGGGCTTCGACGCCATCTACGTGGCGACCGGCGCTGGCCTGCCCAAGTTCCTCAACGTCCCCGGCGAGAACCTGCCCAACGTCTTCTTCGCGAACGAGTACCTCACCCGCGTGAACCTGATGAAGGCCAACAAGTTCCCCGAGTACGACACCCCCACCAAGCACGGCAAGAACGTCGTCGTCTTTGGTGGCGGCAACGTGGCTATGGACGCCGCCCGTCCCGCCAAGCGTCTGGGCGCCGAGCACGCCATCATCGCTTACCGCCGTACCGAGGACGAGATGCCCTGCCGTCGCGCCGAGCTGCACCATGCCAAGGCCGAGGGCGTCGAGGTTCTGCCGCTCGTCTCCCCGCTCGAGTTTGTCGCTGGCGAGGACGGCTCCGTGTGCGCCGTCAAGGTCCAGAAGATGGAGCTCGGCGAGCCCGACGAGTCCGGTCGTCGTCGCCCGGTGCCCATCGAGGGCGCCATCGAGGAGATTCCCTGCGACGTCGCGATCTCGGCTATCGGCACCAACGCCAACCCCTTCGCAAAGAAGATCGGCGGCAAGATGGAGCTCAACAAGTGGGGCTACATCGTCGCTGACGAGGAGACCGGCCAGACCACCGATCCCCGCATCTGGGCCGGCGGCGACATCGTCACCGGTGCCGCTACGGTCATTCTGGCGATGGGCGCCGGCAAGAAGGCCGCCGCTTCCATCACCAAGAGCCTGCTGGGCGAGTAATCACCCACAGCGCTAGCCATCAAACGGCAAAGTCCCCGTCGAGCACACGCCCGGCGGGGACTTTTTCTATGCCGGCCGCCCAAACCACCACAAAGGGGACAGGCACCTTTGTGGTGGTTTGGGGCCTGGTCGGTCGTTTTGTCTCGATCTGTAACAGTTAGGACCTGTTGAGCCTCGTAGTTGTTACAGATCAAGATATTGTGCGAACATCCGCCCGTTCATCTCAATCTGTAACAGTTAGAGACCAAATTCCCCGCTACGTGTTACAGATCAAGACGTTAGGTTAGCGGCCATTCGGTTCATCTAAATCTGTAACATCTAGGGCCGTTTTGGGCAGCCAGGTGTTACAGATTGAGATCTTGATAAAGCCGAGGACGGGCGCTGCCACCAAAACCTAGCGCTTGCGACGCTTGGTCGCGGCGATGCCGGCCGCGGCAACGGTTGCGCCGGCGATGCCCAAGGCGGCGACCGTCATCGCGGTGGAGTCACCCGTGCTGGCGAGCTCCGTGCCGCCGGACTTCTTGTCGTTCTCGCCCTTACCCTTGGACTTGTTCGTCGTCACCGTGGTCGTCGTCGAAGTCGAACCGCCCGCAGGTACCCCGGTGCCGCCAGAGCCATCCGCACCGCCGCCCTGATCGCCGTCGCCAGGCGTCGGGTCCGGATCGGGCGTCGGATCAGGCGCCGCCTCATCGGTCACCGTAATCGTAATGTTCAGACGCTCGGAATACTCGCTGTACGACATGCCAGGGCGCTGTGCCGCAATGCGCACATATATGTTGCTATCGAGCGCAATGAGCTCGGTGTACTTTACACGGCCTTCGTCACGGCAGGGGCAGGTGTCGTTGGTGGTGTACCAAATCGTCGCGCCATCCTCGGCAGAAAGCTCCAGCTTCGTGCCCTTGGGCACCGTAATGTAGTTCTCCTTGGGCGACCATGCACCAAACGTCGTCGCACCAATC
>ENA-ORUX01000819-ORUX01000819.1-human-gut-metagenome-genome-assembly--contig:-NODE-819-length-27175-cov-2.888864_pt1 | contig 27175 bp, 28 predicted proteins | sample MGYA00242087_ERZ509225 | MGnify/ENA primary metagenome ERZ509225 (study PRJEB26280, sample SAMEA2338864) | human gut metagenome | biome: human gut; feature: human-associated habitat; material: faeces... | reverse complement strand
GTTATGGCTGTGAAAACAGCCATAATAACGGCCGCTAATTTGTTCTTGAACATTGTCAACACCTGCTTTCATACTTAAGTTGGCTTTATTATAATCGCTCAAATTTTACTTGGCAATAAAACTGTACTTCATAGACTTTCTTTTTTTCTTAGACTTAACCAGATTATTTTAAAAGTGCAATAGAACAGACCTTCTCTGCACCCTTTATAACTATTTTAAACCCTGCTTTTACCCAAGATTTACAATTTAATTTTCTAAGACATATTGACAAATTTGTGAAATGTGATATAAATATAAATTGTAGTTAGTCTATGCTAACTTAAATATTATATTAGCTAAACCTAACTAACGAATGATGAGGGAGTGAAACCATGCAGAAATTTTCTAAAAAGAGCAGTCTGGCACTGACTCTTTGTATTTTAAGCGCCATAAGCAGCAGCGGTTATGCTGCAGAAAAAAGTGATATGATCACTTATAGTCTGGACGAAGTTGTAGTTACTGCTACCAAAACAGAACTGACGCAGAAAGAAAATCCCCGCAGTGTTGAAGTCATCACTAAAGAGGATATACAAAACACCGGCGCGATCAGTGTGAGGGATGCTTTACGTACTGCCACTAACATTGATATTGTCAGTGTAAACCACGGTGGCGGCGAAAATATCAGTATTCGCGGCGGCGATACCGATGGTGTATTAATTTTAGTAAATGGCCGCAGAGTTGCAGGAGAAAACTACTTTATGTCACAGGGCAGCAACGCTTATGCCTTAGACAGGTTGAACCTCAGTAACGTCGATCACATTGAGATCCTGCGTGGTCCGGCCAGTGCTATTTATGGTTCCGGTGCTATGTCCGGTGTTATCAATATCATCACCAAAAAATCCGAAAAGCCTGAATTTTCCGTTGGTGTCGCAACAGGAACAAACGAAATGAGCAATTACTACCATTACGATACTGGTAAAAATGGTAAAGTCAGTGTCAATTTCGATGTTAATTTCAGTAAGCTTCGTAATATTGACAGCAAAGCCGGGAAAAATCTCCTGCATGGCCCTAAGCAAGCTTATAATTTAAATCTTGATTACGAGATGGATGAAAATAACAACCTGAATTTAATGCTTGATTATGCCAAGGATAATCTGGAAACCAGGATGCGCGATTTTTCAGTCAGTTCATCAGCTCCTGATGATTTAAAATATCCCATCACTTCTTTTACTTCCGAACGAAAAACCATAGCCCTGACCTATGATGGTAAAAACAGTAACAGCGACTACAGCTTATCGGCATCATACAGCCAACTAAACAGAGACCCCTATGCTGCAGATACGCCTGGCACAAATGAAAAAAAATACAAAAGCTGGAACATAGAGGCACGCGATACAATTCGTACCTCTGACAATAACAAGCTTATTTTCGGCGGCGAATACCGAGGCGACAAAGCAAGCATCTACAGTGGTGACAACACTGTCAAAAATACTGACCAATATTCCCTGTATTTATATGATGAATACCGAGTAGATAATAAATTATTGCTTACACCAGCCATACGTTACGATTATCATAAATCCTTCGGCAGTCATACTTCACCAAATCTAGGAGCAACCTACTTCATCAGCGATAAGTCGCGTTTTAAAGCAAATTATGGTACCTCCTATCGGGCGCCTTCTGTTGATGAACTTTACGGAGCTTTCACGCACGGCGGAATTTGGGGCGGTATGGCCATAGTCGGTAATCCTGATCTGAAACCTGAGAAAAGCAAAGGCTGGGAAATTTCTTACGAGCAGGAATTCGGGGATACTACTTCTGCCAAATTAACCTATTTTGACAATAAAAAAGAAGACGCTATTTCTTACAAAATCGAAATGGCTCCCCCAAGCCAAATGGGTAAATTTTATAATATTGACAGCACATCTTCTAAAGGCGTTGAATTTGAAATCAAACACGACTTCGGCAAGGGCTTTACTTTGGTCGGCAACTACAACTGGCTTGATTCTGTTGACGATACCACCGGCGAACGTCTAAATTATAACGCCCGCAACACATATATGGCGAAGCTGATGTGGACAGAACCAATCAAAAAAGAATGGAACATCACGGCCTGGAATAAATGGTACACTGACTTCCAATACGACTCTGATACCGTTTACAGCGTTAACACCTTCAATTTTACAGTTACTAAACGCTGGGGTGATAAATACCGTGTTTTCGCCGGTATCGATAATGTCTTTAACAAAGATTTATCCGATATGGGATATTACGGACGTCTGTGGCGTGTCGGCGCAGAAATGAAATTCTAAAATTGCTTTCAATAAATAAAAAAACAGAGTGCAAATGCACTCTGTTTTTTATTTATTTTTCGAATTTTTATTAATCCTCTTTGCCGACTTTAGGTCCCAGTCCATATTTTTTCAAATAACGGTACAGGGTAACACGGCTGACATCAAGCATTCCTGCCAGTTTACTGATATTACCGCCGGCAGATTTCCAGGCCGCAATAAAAGCGTCTTTATCATATTTCCAGGATTTTTCAAGCGTCCGGTCACCAGGCAGCTTGATATTATCTGATTCAATGATCGCGCCGGGAGTATGGAAGAATGCCTGTTCGATAACGCCCTGCAGCTGTTTGATATTACCTGGCCAGCTGCAGCCTGTCAAAAGATTCAGCGCTTCCGGCGACAAACGTTTCGGCGGCAGATTATGCTGCGCCGACATTTCAGCCAGAATATGGGAAGCGATGACCTCAATATCTTTCACACGCTCGCGCAGAGGCGGAACGCGCATTGTCGTATCCAATACCAGCTCATATAAGGATTTTGAGAAAAGCCCCTTATCAGACAAACGTTTCAAATTAGAATCGCAGGCAGCGATCACACGCACGTTTAACTTCTTGCGAACACCGGTTTCACGGTTTACCAAACCATTTTTCAGGGCATCAGCCAGCTTATCACCCATTTCCACAGGCAGCTTTTCGACCTCGTCCAGGAAGAGTGTGCCGCCCAGTGCCAGCTCCAGTTTACCGGCCATTGGCTGACGGTCACCGTCTACACTGCCGAAAAATTCTTCTTCCAGCGCCTCGATCGGCGCATTCGAACACTTCACAACGATCAACGGCGCAGCCGCACGCGGACTGGCCTGGTGGATACCATGGGCCAAACGCTGCTTGCCTGTACCAGGCTCGCCCTGAAGCAGAATATTATTATCGCTGCGGGCGATACGCGAAGCCTTATGCTGCAAAGCCAAAAATTCGCTGGTCTCGCCCACCATACTGTACAGACTGTAGCGGGAGCTGTAGCCGGTAGCATGGGCAATCGTAGTTTTCAGGTCTTCGATCGACATCGACATCACCAGCGCGCTTTCGACCTCACTGCCAACTTTGATCGGCATGACCGTAGTAATATCTTCATAGGTACGGTCCTGCGTGATCCAGGTGATCTCACGACGATGTGTCGGTACACCCTGCAGAGCTTTTTTGATGGGGATATGCTCATAATTCAAAAAGACGTCTTCCAGATTCTGTTTGCCGTCCAGACGTTTCTGTGCATTATTATTACAGTATTTCAGCTGCTCGTCCTGACCGATCCAGTACACGGCCACCGGCAGTTCATTCATCATCAGCTGATAAATGCTCCAGTATTCCAGCATGGAAAGATGCTGTTCGATAGAATATTTCATCGTCAAAAGCAGCGACAGCAGCAGGTCATAAGGCAGATCGTTCTGATCCAGCGAAAAGAAGGAAATAATGTAGCGGATCTTGCCGTTGACACAGATCGGCGCACTGCAGGCATCGCCGGAATGACTGTCTTTGATCCACATTTCCGGACCAAACATTAAAAACGGTACATTATGCTCACGCGCAATACTGATGCTCGAGGTACCTACGTCCTCTTCCAGTACGCGCATCCCCTGTATATCTTCGATCACTCTCTGAAAAAAGGGCAGTGCATAATTTTTGATCACATAACCGTCTTCATCGATCAGCAGCATGCTCAGATTATGAATATTGAAATGCTGTTTGCTTTGTTCATACAAACCGTCGACATACTTTACGATAAACTCATGGGTCTTCTGATGTTCAACGATCTCCTCACGGCTCAGTTTATTGAGCTTAGGCATCGTTTCATGGGGCAGTTTCATCGCCCGGCAGCGCTGCCAGGACTCAGCCACCCAGGGATGGACGTTCGGATCGATGACACCGTCTTCCATAAACTTACGATAATAGGAAGCCAGTTTTTCCTTGTTACGTTTTTCACGGATCATTATTCAGACCCCTCCTCGATTTCATCAAATATCATAAAAGCACCTGTTGAATATTACACTTCACCGTTATCGACAAGAATACGGCGCGCCCCGTAATAATGGGATTTCCAATAAGTATTGTCCAGTGAATCGAGTACTACGCCGCGAGACGTCGATGCATTCCAGAACATGCCTTTTCCGGCATAAATTCCAACATGGGATGCGCCCGGCTCATAAGTCGAGAAAAAGACCAGATCGCCTTCCTTCAGCTGGTTTTTAAGGACAAAAACACCCTCTAAGACCTGCACATCCGCAGTACGCGGCAGCTGCGCCCTGTGCTTGCCAAAAACATACTGCACATAGGCCGAGCAGTCAAAGCCTTTAGGCGTTGTCCCTCCAAATTTATAAGGAGTACCTTTATATTTAGAAGCCGTTTTCACGACATCCCTGCCCTTGACATTGGTAATCCCTTCCTTTTTAAAGGCTTCCCATGTGACCTTTTTATAGGTTTTATCGTCCAGGCGTCCATTCGCTTTCAGTTTATGCTTTTTCTGAAAGTTTTTCAAACTGTCGGCAGTTGCTTTACTGAACTTACCGTCGGTACGGTCAGTAGCATATCCCAAAGTTTTCAGCTTCTGCTGAGTGACCATGATTTTCCAGTCCTTGTCACCCTCTTTAAAGGTTTTGGCAAAAGCTGCGGCAGGCAGCAGACAGATTATCAGCACAAAGGTCAGCAATGCGGTCATTTTCCTCATTACCATCGATCCCCTTCCTTGCACACTCAATATCTCGTATTGTTATAAACGTCCCAGTCCTTGATCTTACCTAATTCGGAAGCGCTCCAGGCAATCTCGCCCAGCAGCCTCTCCTTGTCTTTCGGCAGGGTCCCTGCCAGCTGAACATAATTAGAAACATGGTTACTGCGGAAAATGCACGGATGATCTTCCGGCAGTTCGACAGCAGCTAAAATACTATACAATTCTTCCATTAAACCCTGTGGTGGCAGCGGTTCAAATTCTCCGCGTTCAAACTGATCCAGCAGCTCGCTGCCGCGGTACAGCATCAAACACAACGCGCTCAGCATCGTCGGCTTGATAGCATTGATCGCTTTGGCAGTTTCCGCCGCATGGCGCTTGCTGCCTGGTTTGCCCGCCAGGCCCAGAATAATCATCATCGACAGCTTCATGCCTGCCGCAATAACCTTCCGGCCTGCTTCAACAGCCTCTTCGCCGCTGACGCCTTTCTTCACGGCCTGCAAGGTAATATCATCACCTGTCTCCATGCCGTAATAAAGCAGCTTCAAACCTGCTTCGCGCAGCTCGACCAGCTCTTCATGCGATTTACGCAGGATATCCTTTGGAGCGGAATAAGCCGCTACCCTCTGGAGCTTCGGAAAAGTTTTATATAACGCGTCTAAAATTTTTAAAAGACGCGGCGTCGACAGTACCAAAGCGTCACCGTCGGCTAAAAACACTCTGCGAACCGAATTTCTGCCGTGAACGGCAGCAGCCTCGATCTGTCTGGCGACCTCGTCCTCAGTCAGTACCTGAAACGGCACGCCTCTGTACATATTACAGTAAGTACATTTGTTATGGGCGCAGCCGCGGGTCACACGCAGGATAAAACTGCGGGCTTCACTGGGCGGACGGAAGACAGGAGTGTCATAAGAGTCAAAAAACATGTATACCTCCCGGTATCCTAAATTGTACCGGCAGTATCAAAAATACTCAACTTGATGACTGCCAGGATTACAGTAAAGCGATTTTAAGCTCGTAATAAGCAACTTATAATACACTTTACGATACCTATTATAACTTATTTTACAGTATTCCGCAGTAGTTTTTCGTGAATTTTTTGAGAAAATATGGCTAAAGTGTAAAATAAATCTGCTTTTTTTGTTAAATTTATAGCAAATATTCAGTGTATTATCAGGAAAAATGCACTTTTTTCAGGTACTTCACATTTTTTGTAGACAATCGTTTTTCTCTGCATTGTATTTACAACAAATATAGTTGACTTGCATTTTATTACATTCTTTACTATTTTTCTGATACCTGGCAATATTACTTGAAAATGTTGCTGAAACAATTGCTATTTCTGCAGTTACGCCTTATAATATATGTTAAATCTTTATTAGTATACACTATTTGTTTTTAACGAGGTGACAACATGTTTTCCCGTCTACATACCTTTATAGGCGGCACTCATATCGATGCTGCTAAAAATTTAACTGCGGACCTGCCGATCGAGGCTATCCCCGCACCCGAGAAAGTCGTGCTGCCGCTCTCGATGCATATCGGAGCTCCTGCCAAACCATTGGTACAGCCTGGCGAAAAGGTATATCTTGGACAAAAGATCGCCGAAGCCCAGGGAGCAGTCAGCAGCAATATCCATGCCAGTGTCAGCGGCATGGTCGTTGGCAGCGAAAGACGCTTTCTTCCCAACGGCACCGTCGCGGCCTGTATGGTCATCAAAAATGACGGCCAGGACACGCTCGACCCCACGATCACACCGCGTGAAAGCGGCCTGGTACTTCCGCCTGATGAGATCAGACAGCTTCTGGCAGAAAAAGGGATCGTCGGTATGGGCGGCGCAACCTTCCCGACACATGTCAAATACGCGCCGCAGAGCAGCGGCCGCATCATTGACACAGTTATCCTAAACGGTATCGAATGTGAACCCTTTATTACCGCCGACTACCGTATTCTTCTCGAACATGCCGATGAAGTAATTCGCGGCCTGAAATATTTCCTGAAAGCATCTTTAGCCAATAAAGGCATCATTGCCATCGAAGATAATAAACCACGGGCTATCGAGCTTTTTAATCAGCTTACTGCTGACGATCCTAATATCAGCGTCGTTGTCTGTCCCGAAAAATATCCTCAGGGTAGCGAACGCCATCTGATCTATGCCGTTACCGGCCGCGTTGTCCCTGAGAGAGCCCTTCCCTCGGCTATTGGCGTAATCGTCGATAATGTAGCCACTGCAATGCAGGCGGCTCTGGCAGTTAAAGACGACCTGCCCTGTTATGAGCGTATCGTCACTGTCAGCGGCAACGCCGTTCACAAACCGGGTAATTATCGTGTCCGCATCGGGACACTTTACAGCCACCTTGTCGAGCAGGGTGCCCAGGGCCTGAAAAACGATCCGGCCCGCATCATTTCCGGCGGTCCGATGATGGGCTTTTCCCTGCATTCGCTTGATTTTCCTGTTCTCAAGGGCACTGGCGGGCTGCTGCTTTTTGATCACCAGTCTGAACTGGCCAAGCTGCCGCCTGAAAATCCCTGTGTTCGCTGCGGAAAATGTGTCGATACCTGTCCGATGTTTTTAGAACCGACCCAGCTTTTCAAAGCAGTCAAACGTCGTGATTGGCCGGCAGCTTTGGCCGGCCACGTTGGTACCTGTATCGAATGCGGCTCCTGCGCCTATAACTGTCCAGCCCATATCCCCCTTGTCCAGTATATCCGCATGGGCAAACAGTTTATCCTTACTGACGGCTTCGGCGGTCATAACCCTTACTATAAAAAATAAGTATCTTGTGCACGTATAGAAAGGAAGACTCTTATGGAACCGGTCAAAGCTCCTGCGCCTTTAGTCATTATATCGTCATCGCCATATATCCATTGCGGCAGTACTATCAGCGCCGCTATGCGCGATGTTTTACTATCACTTCTGCCGGCTCTGGCCGCCGCTGTTTACTTTTTCGGCTGGCCGGCGCTCAGCGTTATCCTTACCTGCTGCCTCTCGGCTGTCATCTGTGAAGCGTTATGTCAAAAGCTCATGCAGAGGCCGATTACTGTCGGTGACGGCAGCGCCCTTTTAACCGGCCTGCTGCTGGCATTTTGCCTGCCGCCCGAATTATCACTGGGTCTGGCTGCCTTCGGCAGCTTCTGTGCTGTCGTTATCGGTAAGCAGGTCTTTGGCGGCTTGGGCAGCAATATCTTTAACCCTGCCCACTTAGGCCGCGCCATCCTGCTCGCTTCCTTCCCGGCACAGATGACGACCTGGACCATGCCCTGGAACACTGCTGCCGCAGAAGCAGTTACTAAAGCCACACCTTATACCGACGCTGTCAGCAGCGCTACACCGCTGGCAGCTCTGCGCCTGGCCGAAAGCGCCTGGCAGCGCGGGCTTAATGTCGACCTGCCCTCACTGAGCGCACTGTTTTGGGGTAATGTCGGCGGTTCCTTAGGCGAAACATGTGTCCCGGCGCTGCTTTTAGGCGGAATTTATCTGCTCTGGCGAGGACACATCGACTGGCGTATCCCTGCTGGCTATATCGGCACGGTTGTCGTTATTACTGCTATTTACGGCTGGCTGCGCGAATATCCGACCTGGTTTGCCATTTATCATCTGCTTTCCGGCGGGCTGATCATCGGCGCCTTTTTTATGGCTACTGACTGGGTCACCAGCCCGATCACCAAAAAAGGCCGGCTGATCTACGCACTCGGTCTTGGCATCCTTACAGCATTGATCCGCCTGCGCGGCGGTTATGTAGAAGGCGTCTGCTATTCGATCCTGATCATGAATATGGTCACTCCTTTGATTGACCGTTATGTAACTAACGTCCCCTTCGGAGGAGGTGCCCGCCATGAGTAAAGATATTCTGCGGCTGGCGGCTATCCTGCTCGTTATCTGCGGTATTGCCGCAGCCTGCGTTGGTACTGCCCACGACCAGACAGCACCTTTGATCGAAGCCCGCAAAGCAGACGCTGTCCGCGAAGGTTATAAGCAAGTACTGCCAGACGCCGGTCAGCTCACTGATGAACCGGCAGCAGGAAAGCATATCGTCGCTGTCAAACGTTCTGAAACAGACGGCCAGACCAACGGCTATATCTACACAGTCAATCCGGACGGCTACAGCGGTAAAGTAGTTATCATGCTGGGTATCGAATATCCCAGCGCCCGCATCAGCGGTGTAAAAATCCTGCAGCAAAATGAAACTCCCGGTCTGGGAGCAAAATGTACAGAACCGGCTTTTATAGACCAATTTTTGGGTAAGGATCTCAGCCATGATCTGACTGTCAGCAAAAATGCTTCCCAACCGCAGGAGATCCAGGCTATTACTGCTTCGACCATCACCTCCAAAGCCGTTGTCAAAGGCATCAATTCTGCCCGCAGACATTATCAGGAACATTTCGGCGCGAGCAAAGCCGCCGCAGGGAAAGGAGTGTAACCATGCTGCCAGAATTTACAAAAGGTATTATCAGGGAAAATCCGCTTTTTGTTCAGCTTTTAGGCGTCTGCCCGGCCCTGGCGACCACTTCTTCTTTAACTAATGCTCTTGGCATGGGCGCGGCTTTTACTGCGGTTCTGATCGGTTCTAACCTGATTATTTCCGCACTGAAAAAATTTATCCCCGCCAACATCAGGATACCAGCCTATATCGTCGTCATCGCCTCTCTGGTTACCGTGACCGAAATGCTGATGAATGCTTATGTACCGGCGATCTACGAATCTTTAGGTATTTTTATTCCGCTGATCGTCGTTAACTGTATCATTCTAGGACGGGCCGAAGCTTTCGCTTCTAAAAACGGCCTGTGGCTTTCCTTTCAGGACGCTGTCGGTATGGGTATCGGCTTTACGCTTGCTCTCAGCGCTATCGGCGCCTGCCGTGAATTTTTCGGAGCCGGTACCCTGCTCGGCCATGCCGTAGCACTGCCTGGAACGCAGCCCGTACTGCTGCTGATCCTGCCTGCCGGCGCCTTTCTGACCATGGGGCTGCTGTTTGGGGCACTCAACTATATCAAAGCCAGGCGGGAGGTAAACCATGGACAGTAATTTCGCCATTATCTTTTCTGCAGTTTTTATTTCCAATATCGTTTTATCACAATTCCTGGGCATCTGTTCCTTTCTGGGTGTTTCCAAAAGCCTGCGTAACGCGCTGGGGATGAGCGCTGCCGTTGCCTTCGTTATGGTACTGGCTTCACTGATCTCCTGGCTGGTTTATTATCTGTTCCTGGCTCCCTATGACCTGACCTATTTAAAGACTATCGTCTTTATTCTGGCGATCGCGTCTTTAGTGCAGCTGGTAGAAATGTTCATCAAGAAAATGCTGCCGGCACTGCATAAAAGCATGGGCGTATTTCTGCCGCTCATAACTACTAACTGTGCTATTTTAGGCGTTGCCCTTATCAATATCCAAAAAAACTATACACTCTGGCAAAGTCTGCTTAACGCTGTCAGCACCGCTGTCGGTTATACTCTGGCTTTGGTACTGTTTTCCTGCATCCGCGAACGGCTGGAAGACAGCGACGCTCCGGAATGTATGAAAAACCTGCCCCTTGCCCTGATCACGGCCAGCTGTATGTCGATCGCTATCATGGGCTTTGCCGGCATACACTAAAAGGAGAACACCATGTGGAAATCTGTTGCTTTAGTAGCAGGCCTGGGCGGCATGTTCGGCGCTATTCTCGCTGTGGCAGGCCGCAAGCTGGCCGTACATACCGATCCCCGTATCGAAGAGATCACCAATCTGCTGCCAGGCGCCAACTGCGGCTCCTGCGGTTATCCAGGCTGCGGCGGACTGGCTGAAGCCATCGTTGCCGGACGCGACGGTGTTTCACCCTGTTTGGCCTGCTCGCCTGATTCTAAAAAGAAAATAGCGCGCATCATGGGCTTTACCGGCGATATACCTTTATCGCCCGACCTGCGTAAGGTCGCCCGCGTCGCCTGCAACGGCTGCAAAGAAAATGCGCCCAAGCTGTACAATTATACCGGCATCAAAGACTGCCACCTGGTAGCCAAATACTACGGCGGACCGGGCAAGTGTAACTTTGGCTGTCTTGGTTTTGGTTCCTGCGTAAAAATGTGTCCCTTTCATGCCATTTCCATGAGCGAAAACGGTCTGCCTGTTATCGACTATGGTAAATGCAGCGGCTGCGGTATCTGCGCGCGGCAATGCCCGCAGATGGTATTGTATATTACCAGCGCCAGCACTAAGATCCATCTAAAATGCAATAACCGCGACAAAGGGAAAGCCGCTATGGTAGACTGCAGCGTTTCCTGCATCAGCTGCGGCATGTGCGCAAAAGTCTGCCCCGTGCAGGCCATTACCATGCGCGAAGATGCCAACGGCAGTCTGCCGGTTATCGACCACAGTAAATGTATAGAATGCGGCCTTTGTGTTCAGAAATGTCCGCGTCATTGCCTGCATAAATTAGATCCCATTACTACCGAACACGAGCACGGTACCGTTGCTACGAATAAAAAAAGCAACTGCACATCCTGCCCGCTCGGAGAAAGCTGCGGCCAGAAACAATGAAAAGTTACTGCAAAAAATATCTGCTCTTTCTGATACTGCTTTTAACATTCAGCATCAGCGGCTGCGGCGAAGAAGAACAGATCAAAGTCACCGACACCCGCTTTTCTATGGATACCTTCGTCAAAATAGACGCCTACAGCGATAAACCCGGAGAAGCCCGCTTGGCTATAGACGACGCGATGCAGACCTTCCAAAAAACAGCCCAGGTCACGGACCGTTTTAACGACGGCGGCCCCGGTTCCTTATACGAAGCCAACAGCAAAGCTGCAGCGGCCCCGGTTACGCTGGCTCCACAGCTTGCCGGACTGCTGAACTATCTGGACCATCAACCGGATGCGCAGCTCGATATTGCCATCGCTCCTGTCGTTGACCTCTGGCAGCTGGCCCGCAGCCAGAACAGACTGCCCGCTCCGGAAAAACTACAGGAATCCTTACGCCATACAGGTAAAGACAAATATCATTTTGACGCTGCCGCACAAACACTAAGCTACAATGATCCTGACGTCAAACTTGACCTGGGTTCTGTCGCTAAAGGTTATGCCGTTGACGCGGCGGCGGCAACGCTGAAAAAACATTCTGGTATTACCTGCGCCCTGATCAACGCCGGCGGTAATATTAAAGCAATTGGTAATAAACCCGGCAACATGCCCTGGCGCGTTGCCATCCAGCACCCCCGTGATCCTGAAGCCTTTTTAGGTACGGTGATGCTCCATGACGGCCAGTCCGCCGCAACTTCCGGAGATTATCAGCGGTACTACGAACTGAACGGCATTCGCTACCATCATATTTTAGATCCGCAAACAGGGCAGCCGTCCCGTCTACATCAATCTGTAACAGTGATCGCGCCATCGGCGCTGGACGCTGATTATCATTCTACACTGTTCTTTTTACTGCCAACAACGGAAATCAAAAACAGGCTTACTGCTGCCAAAGATTTGGCCGTAGTCATTGTCGAAAATGACGGCAGTATTTTCGTCTCCGAAAATCTGCAGCAAACCTGGCAGCCTGCCAAAGGAATATGATTATGCGCCGTAATGATTATCTGCTTTGTTTAGTCATCATCACAGCAGCACTGTGCGGGTTCTGGTATTCAGACAGCACTGCTGCGGACAGCAATGCCGTTGTACGCATCACCCGGCACCACGAGCTTATCCTGCAGCAAACACTGCGTGATTTTCCCGATCAGTATCTTTTGCCAACTGAACACGGCAGCCTGACGATCACCAAAGCAAACAGCAGCCTTCGCGTCAGCGAGGCTCCCTGCCCTGATAAGCTCTGCGAAAAGCAGGGCCCAATTACCGGCAGCGGTTCTATCGTCTGCATTCCCGAAGGCGTTATTATTGAAATAATAACTTCCAAAGAAGGAGACTCTTCTGATGCGCTCCTCCACTGATACGACAACTAAAACCATGCTTGTCCTGGCACTGCTGGCAGCGCTGGCAGTTTTGCTGCGTCTGGGAGAAAACCTGCTTCCCCTGCCTGTCCAATTGGGCGCAATTCGTCCGGGACTGGCCAATACTATTACTATTTTATGTTTATATTTGTTCGGTCTGCGCCTAACCGGGCTTTTTTTGACTGCCCGCGTTCTTCTGGTCGGACTTTTGAGCACAGGCCTTTTTACACCTGGTTTTCTTATCGGCCTTGGAGGAACGCTTTTAAGCCTGCTGCTGATGGAAGCAGGACGGCGCCGTCAGCTTTTTTCACCCTATGGTATCGGCATCCTGGGGGCTGCCGCACATAATACAGGTCAGATCCTGACTGCTTCCCTGATAATGCAAAGTTCCGCTTTATTCTCCCTGCTGCCGTTACTGCTCCTTTTATCATTGCCTTTCGGATTGCTGACCGGTGCTGTTGCCGCAAAAACATTACCGTTCCTGAAACAATATCTGCATTGAATTCACCGATCCTTCACTTTTACTAAGTTTCAGCTTATGATATAGTAAAAGATGATATCAGATAACGAAGGAAGTTTTTACATGAAAAAATTACTGCTTTTATTCTGCAGCCTGCTGCTTGTGGCCGGCTGCGGTAAACCGGCTGCTACCCTGCCCACTGTTATCGGCAGCGGCAGTGTCGATATCCCAGCTTATAAAATAACAGCGCCTGCCGCCGGAAAAATCTTAGGACTGATCCTTGAATCTGGCGAACGTATCGGTAAAGGGCAGCCTTTATTTGCAATTGAACAGCTGGAGCTTGACGCTGCTGTTGAAGACGCTGCTACCGAAGCGGCCCACGCCGATGCTGAGCTTACTAACCTGGAAAGCGGAAGCGGTGAACAGGCCATAGCCGCTGCTGATTATTCACTGCAGAGTGCCGAGAGCTCTTATCAGGCGGCGGAGCAGAACTATCAAAAAATGGCCTCTCTTTACGCTCAAAACGCTATCGCCAGGATCAAAGTGGAACAGGCACAGGCAGCACTGGCGGCAGCAGAAGCCAACCTGGAAGCCGCCAAAGCGCATCAGACACGTTTGACAGCCAAAGCTTCACCCGAAGCTATCGAACAGCAAAAGCAAGCAGCACTACAGGCACAACAGCATTATCAACAGCTGCTGCAAAAACAGCAGGCCAACGAAGCCCAGAGCCCCTGTACCGGCATAGTGACGGAAAAACTGCTAAGCAGCGGAGATACAGCTGCTCAGGGACAACATATCCTGACTATCCGCGCAACCGAACAATGCCAGGTAAATCTGAAAATGCAGCCGCAGCAGGCCGCAGCTTTAAAAACAGGTCAAGAAGTAATTGCCGAGGCCGCTGTACTCAAAAAAACTTTCCCCGGTACTATCACAGCCATTGATAACGGTACTGTCACCATCATGCTGGAAAACAAACTGGAAGAACTAAAGGCAGCAATGGAAGTCAGCATCAGCCTGAAAAAATAAAACTTCCAAATAAAACATAATAATAAAACCTTCAGCACAGAAACTTAACGCTCTGTACTGAAGGTTTTACTTTTTCATCGATTCTGATATCAATAACGCTCTACCGCCACATCATGCGCCAGTTTGTACTTAAACTGCATCCCCGGTTTACAGCTGACATTTTTTCCTTTAAAAGCCAGACCTGCAAAAGGAACAGCCACACCTGCCGCCAGCGAAGTATAATTCATATCTCCTGAAAATTTTATTTCCTCATTATTCAATCTGAGCAGATAACCATTGGGCAGATAATAATCTTTAAGCCGCATCCTGATCACGCCCTTTTGTGACAGCAGCTTGCCTTTCTGCACTTTTTTCAGGTACCCTTCCAAAACAGTTCCTTTAGGAATGATGACCTCATCAGCAACACTGACAGCTTCCAATAATTTTACAGAAACAGTATCGCCGACTTTATTTCTCTTACTTTCCAGAAAATTCATCAGCTCTAACTGCAGCACAGTATCCTCTGGAATAGTAATGCCGGTTCTCGATATCTGCTGCTCTGCGGCCACCGAACTTCCGATCGGCAGGCAGACCGCGGCAACAGCCAGCAACCCGGACAGTAAACAACACAAAAATTTATGCACTTTTTTTGCCTTCTTTCACCAGCTGTAATTATTGTTTTTTCAGATCGTCACTGCCCTTAACGCCTGACAGCCACAAGCCAATCGCTACAACATTAATAAACTGCCCTAAAAAACCCTCCAGCAAAACCAGCATTTTTAAAAACCGCGACTCCGGCACAATATCACCGTAACCGATAGTCAAGATACTGACGCCGCTGAAATACAGGCAATCAAGATATCCATTCAGACGATTAACAGTACGCGGCAGCAATTGTTCGTTGCCGCCACTGTCCTTATGCGGCACCAACTCCCAAAAATGCGGAACATTACGCAAAACTGTACTTTCCTGCAGTTCAGTAACATGCATATCGCCGTCCCACTCCTTCACCAATCCTTCGACACTGGTCGTATTAGTAGCCACAAAATTTTCGGTGTCGCTGAAAAAATAATATAAATTGCCGAAGGCCAGCCAAATCATCAGATAGGCGCTGATAATAAGCATCATACGCCGCTGACCCGTAGTATTGCTGTTGATTGCCGCCCAGATCGCAATACTGATAAAACTCAATAACAAGAACAGCAGCAGCAGAACGATGCCCAACAGCAGACCTGCCTTGAAGCGGCCATTGCCGTAAATAACTATATAATCAAATAATACACTGGCGATCACGGGCGCGCTGGCCAAAAGACCCAGTGAGATCAAAAATTTATAAAAATTTTCGTCAAGCAGCTGCTTGTACCATTTTTTCAAACCAAAAACATCGATTTTTATTTTCATTCTGCTCATCTCTTTTCTTGCTGACTCTCTTTGCATTGTATCACGATTACAGGTATTTAAGAAAGTATCCTAAGAATTTTTTTATTTAAAAACCGGGCTTCAATATTATCGTAAATATATTATCTGCACGCTTTCTATGCTATAATAAATATGAACAACAAAAATTTATGTATCAGGAGGCAAATATCATGGCACTTTTAAACAAACTTGGCGAAATAGTTAAATCCGCCGCTGAAAAAACTGAAGAACTCACTAAAACTCTTGGTGAGAAAGCAGAAGCTGCCCTCGAAATCCAGCGCCTGAACTCTCAAGTCAATAAAGAACGCAGTAAAATCAAGCGATACCCACAAAAAAATCGGTGAGATCCTGTGGGCTAAATTTGAAGCAGGCGAAGAAATACCTGAAGAATTCAAGGAACACTGTACTGCTATCAGTGAAGCTTTGACCAAAATCGATGAACACAAAGTCGCTATTGCCAAAATCAAAGCAACTGCCTTTGCCGGAGAAGAACCGAAAACATCCTGCCCGTCCTGTGGCGCTCAGGTGACGCTCAACTCAAAATTCTGCGGCGAATGCGGCGGTAAAATGCCGGTCCATGAACCGGAACCCGTTGAAGAAGAAGCTGCGCCTCTGACAGAGACAGTCGACGAAACCAAAGCAGAAACTGCTGAAGTTGTGGATACTCCTGCTGAAACTGAAAAAACAGAAACCAAAGCATAACTGTTATAAGAAAAACCAGTCCATATGGACTGGTTTTTTTATCTGTTCAAGATTTTACCTATATTTTTTATAGAAATAGAAATCTTTCCATCAGGGTTGCTGACAAATTCGATATAATCGTTATTTTCCAGGCATTCAGCCGGCACGATGATCTCGATCCCAGTATCGGTTTTGATCTTCATTGACTTACTCATGCGCAGAGCATAATTTTTATCAACCGGTACCTGCTCAGGAAGCTTCGCTTCTTCCAGGCCTTTTTGCAGCTCCTGCTGCAGAACCTCTGAATCAGAAAACACCTCTTTTACCAACGCTGCTGTTTCCAGTTTACTGTCAGTTTCAGCTGTTTCCGCCAGATAGCTTTTGACCTTAGCAACGGCTTCTGTGCTGCTGTACCCGTAGTTTTCAGCGATCTGTCCTGCCATTTCCGTTACCAGCTTCACTGTTTCCCTCGTTGAGGTGTTAGTGCTGCACTGCAAAATACGCTGCGGCAAAATATAGACATCTTCTCCGCCTATACTGCGTTTTTTATCAGCAAAACGCAGCTCGCCGCTGGCAACATTAACTAAAGCAAAGGTATTGACCTTCTGCACCGGATTAGGCAGGATTGCATAGTGGCGAATGATCTCATTGCGTACGGCAGTGCCATCGTTGACTACCTGATGGGTATACGCGGGCCGGCTGCTATAAAGCATCACTCCCAAATAACGCTCCGTTTCGATCGTAAAATCGCAAACTACGACATCGACTATATCTGTCTCACCAGCATCTGTAAGGCAGGTATCCAGATCCTTGCAGATGCCGGCGCTGAAATCAGAGAAAGTGATATGCTCATCCAAATAATTTGATGCCGTTTGACTGAAAATGCTCTCAGGCAGGAACTGACCCGTTTTAGCCGACGCGTCCTTGAATAATTTATCGATATGCCCCGCCAGAAAATCATAAGTACCAGGCGCGCCCATATCCAGCTCTGCACCAGAATAGATGGTAGCCCCTGAATTAAAATCCATAATATGCAAAATCGCTTTGCTGATAACTATCATTTTTTCACCAACTTTTTTAAACTCGTAGTGCTATTATACCACAAGGGTATATATTCCCACTAGGCTCGAAAACACCTCGCCAAGTGTTCAAACGATACCACAAGGGTATGTATTCTCACCAGGCTCGAAACTTTGCCAAATGTTCACAATACTAAGACAAATGCCCTTTATAGCCTGCCGGTTATGTGATAAAATAAAAGCAGTTTATAAATATTATACGGGAGCAAAAACAATGGAACGTCAACGATTCCTGCCGCTGCTGGCAGTCATTATCTTTATCTGGGCCCTCTGGCGTTATGAAGCGGCGCTGGCACTGCTCGGCTTCTTCTGCAATTTAATCATGCCTTTTATCATCGGCGGCTGCCTGGCATTTATCGTCAATGTTCCTTTGGTGCATATCGAACGCCTCTGGCAAAAACTGTTTGCACGCTTTTCTTCAGACTGGCCCCAAAAAATCAAACGTCCGGTCTGTCTGATCTTCACCCTGACTCTTATTATTGGCATCGTTCTGATCGGCGGGCTCAAAATTGGCCCCGATCTGCACCAAAGCTTTAATATGATCGTAAAAACACTGCCTAAAGCATCTGCCGAACTGACCGTCTCCCTTAAAGAAAGATGGTCCGAACTTGCCCTTTCGCCTGACACACTGGATTACCTGCAATCGCAATGGTCAGAACTGCTGCGTGCTGTAGACAGCTACTGGGAAAATAATAAAACAACTTTATTCTATAATACATTAAATATCACGACATCCCTGATCTCACTAGTCAGCAATATTGTTATCGGCGTCGTTTTTGCGGTTTACCTGTTGCTGAATAAAGAAACAATCTCCCGGCAAACCCGTAATATGATTTTAGCATTCTGCAGCGGTAAACGCGCGGCTTACCTGCTTGATCTAGGCAGTGCCGCTCATACTATTTTCTCCGGTTACATCGGCGGTCAGCTGCTCGAAGCTTTCTGCCTGGGATTATTATGCCTCGCCGGGATGCTGCTTTTAGGGCTGCCCTATGCTCTGTCAATTTCGGTCATCGTCGGCTTTCTGGCTATTATCCCGATCATCGGCACTATCATCAGCGCCCTTTTAGGTCTTATTCTTATTGGGCTCGCCGCCCCCGGCAAAATCTGGCTGTTTATTCTTTTCTTCTTCGTACTGCAGCGTATCGAAGGCGATATCCTTTATCCTAAAATCGTCGGCAAATCTGTTGGTTTATCCGAGATCTGGGTTTTGGCAGCAATTACTGTCGGCGGCAGTCTTTACGGTGTTTTAGGCATCATCGTCAGCGTGCCTGTTGCTTCGGTTATAGCCTACATATTATCTGACAGTGTGCAAAAGCGTCTGCAGCAGAAAAACATTGACTTTGAACAGCAAAATCCATAAATATCCAAAAACTACTTTGTTGTTTTTATAAAAAAGGCTCTTCGCAATAATCGCGAAGAGCCTTTTCCTATCATACTTTAAATCAAAAAATATAATATAACTGTGTCCACATCATTCTATCCTTAATATTATTATTATCAGCACCCTGGTAGTCAAAATAGTTAAAAGCCGCCATAACATTACGAGCAACACTATAATTGACCCCTATTTCATATCCCTTTATACCTGCATAACCAGTTACCAACTCCCTATTTGTTCTCGTATCATACATTTTATTAACATCCATCTCGCTTGTATGATCATAAATAGTAGCTGCCGGCTGATCATAATAAGCCACATAAGTTCCCCATGAGCCTGAATTATTATATTTTGCGCCTTTATAATCCAATCTTGCCGCCCAACCAGCTTTACTGTAACCCTGTTCAGGTAATACAGGTTTATCTGCTTTTAAATATTCCGCATACAAAATAGTACTCTTATCAAATTTATACCCTAACCCTACTGTATAAACATCATTTTTTTGGTAAGCAACTGTATTCCCGTCATAAATTGCTTCTGGATGATAGTAAGCCGCCTGTGCAAATATTTTTTTATTTACAGGATAAGCTAAATGAAGGCCGTATAATTTCTCATTGCTTTCCTTAGTCGTAACCATATTGGCAAACTGGCCTACAAAAGCACTGGCTTTCAAAACGTTTCCGACATCTACTTTCAATGCTTTGATATTAGTAGCGACCGCATAGAAGCCATAACCAGACTTAAAAAACTGTCGGCCTGCTGTTATCTTTACGCCATTTAAGTTTCCCTGCACGTAAGCACGTTTAAATAAAGTATTTTCATCACCACTATCGTTCCTAAAATTCTGCGTGTTTTCCAACATTGCGCCATATTCCCACTGATCATTGATCTTTCCGTTTATGAATAATCGCGTCCGCAGTTCATCATGACTTCTACTTTTGCTATTTTTGAAAGCATAATCAGCAATCCTGATCTCACCTGTGATTTTTACATTATCAGACTGTTCCTCCAGATTACTCACACGAATGCCTAAATTATCAAGTTCTTCTGCAAATTCAGCAGCCAGTCGGTCTACATCTGCCCCTTTTGCCATCGCTTTAGCAACAATCTGTGCCATTTCATAGCGTGTAATCAGTCTATCACCGCCATAATGTCCATTATTATAACCTTCAACAATACCAGCATCAACAAGCTTATTAATTGAATTATAAGCCCAATGTCCTTCAGGAACATCCGTAAACGGATTATTCGCTGCTGCTAATCCAGTAATTCCCGTCAACAAGAATGCTAAAATACCTATTCTGATTTTTTTCATTTTTATCCCTCCCTAAATTATCTTTCTCAGCTTTTTTATAAGAATTTTTATGCATTGTTCAAAGTTTCTTACCAATAATTCAATTTCTTCCTTCTCTGCATTATCAATATGTATCCCAACACTTACTGTAGCAACACAAGAGAATAAAGAAGTCAATTTCTTAGCGGTATCCTCAGCTAACGCCCCTTCTTTATGCCTGTCTATGACGGTAAGGTTTGCTTCTATATTTTTTCCTAAAAGAAACGCTATTGCACATGCTCCTATATGACCTTTACTTCCACCAACTACAGAAACATTTAAATCCTCCCCACATAAAAAACAGTTACTGATAATTCTATATTTCCCGCTACCGTAGCCACATTTTATAACCACTTTATTCACACCCCTTCCAAGGAATGAACTTCTCATAGTTAAGTCCAAATTGCATTAAAATTTTACCTAATATGTGATTTATCTGCTGTTCAACAGTAATGTCTTGATTATAAAAGGTTAACAACGGCGGTACAATAACACAATTAACTTCTGCTGCCTTAACTAGATTTTGCAGATGAATCTTGCCCAGAGGCATTTCTCTTGGAACTAATACTACCTTACGGTGTTCTTTTAAACACACATCCGCACTCCGCAGCAGCAAATTTTCAGCATAGCCATGGACGATACCGGCTAAAGTTTTCATGCTGCAAGGGACAATTACCATTCCATCTGTAGTAAATGATCCACTTGCAATAAGTGCTCCCAAGTTATTATTGGCATAAGAAAAATCCGCTAACTTTAAAACCTCAGCAATATCCAGCGTAGTTTCCAATGCAAAATTTTTTATAGCACCTTCTGTTATTACCAAATGCGTTTCTATATCAGTGTAACTTTTTAAAATTTGCAGCAGCTTATAACCAAGCCAAACACCGCTGGCACCCGAAATCCCTATCACCAGCCTCATAATCTCACTCTCCTCATTTATCCAATAAACCTATGTACAGCCAGTAAGGATATGTAACAACTGTCATAAATATAATACCTGCTACAACTCTGAACACCATAACTTTGATTAGATGCGTAAGCTTCAGATAACCAAATCCATATACTAGCATTAACGGCGCTATCTCATAAGGAAACAATGCCTGGTTAAATCCCATGATCATAGAATATCCGCCTATAGTAGCGGAATATCCTAAATTACTGCATAAATTAGCTATAGGGATCATCAAAGTTGCAATTAATGCCAGCGGATTAAGTAAAAAATTAGCTAATATAGAAAAAATATAGATGCTCATTACCAGCTCGTAGCTGTTCATTTGTTCAAAATACGGTTGCACAAAATTTATTACACTTTCTGTAATGCCGATACTAGATGCAACAGCTCCAATAGTTACAGCTCCAGCTAAAAAAAATACTACTTTAAATTGTATTTTGCTGAAGTCATCTGATTTGAGCAGCCCTATCCCAGGAAAAAAGCCCAAGCACCCTATTCCCAACATAAGTACTCCTTCAGGCAATTTATGCCACGAAGAAAAAATCAATAATATCAGTAATGCCGTGATCAATGTCACAGTCTTTTTTTCATCGATAGTTATCTTTCCTAATTTCCTATATTCAATTTTTAAATATTCTTTATTTAAATTCAAATGCTGTGGTCTCAGAATATAAATTAAAGGTATTGATACCAGCATCCATAATATCCCAGGAATGAACATATCCTTAGCCCAAGCTAACCATGTTATTTTCACCCCCAGGTATTGCTCTAAAATCCCCGCCGTCAGTATACTGTCAGTAGATGCTGTCATAAACGCCATTTTAGGAGACCATAAAGCGAAAAACACTACCAGCATCAAAGCTGATGCTGTCGCACTTTTTGCCTCAACCTTCAACACCTTGCAAATACCTATGACAACTGGTACCAATAAAGCAACCTTAGCCATAATAGAAGGTATTAATGGCGTAAAAATCGTGCATGTAAGTACTATCCCCCAAACAATCCCTTTTAAACTTCCTTTGGTCAAAAGCAGTGACTTATAAGCTATGCGTAATACCAAGCCAGATTTTACAATCATCCCACCTATCATCAAACCTCCCAAAGTTATCCAGGGAGTACTGGTTGTCCATGCAGAAAATGCAGTTGCATAATTTGTTATATCAAACAGTATATATAGGCCCGGGAGCATTATTGCAACAAATTCCTCTGGCAGCAATTCAAACATCCACATCATAATCGCCCATAAAGTCACGGCTAAATATTTCTGAAAAACATTGCTGATAGAGCAGAAAAATGGCAACAAAACAACGATAAATGAACATATCCATTTTATTTTGTGCAGAGATAAATTATTCCACTTCATACAGCACCTTCTTTCTAAACAGAACAGGTCAGCAGTAGAAATTGCTGCCGACCTGTTTTTAGCGTCAATTATCTTTCACTACTTATTTCAGGAAAAGAATAATCTTCCCATCCGGCAACTTCGGCAACAGTAGCATATAATTTACCAAAAGGCATTGTCGCATCTATACCAATGGTAGAGTTCGTTTTTTCCTGTAAACTATCGCCGTGTGAAGAAGGATCTAATGGTGCAGAAGGAACGTTATTTACCAAAATAACATCTCTTCCAGGGTCTACGCGAAATGACAAAGCCCATTCTACTTCAGCAGAATCATGAACATTAATGTCAGGATCAACAACCACAATCCATTTAGGTCTTACATTACTGGACATTGCTGATAAAATTACGTGCCGAGCCTCATTGGCATATCTTTGCTTCATTGCGATTACAGCATACAACTGAATGGAGTTACCGCCACATCAGTAATAGTAGGGAATTGTTTTTTCATCGCATTATAGAACGATGCTTCTAAAGGAATGTTTTTTAAAATATGGTTTTCCGTAACAGGCTTTCCTGTAAGAAGCACCTGAAAATAGGGATCTTTACGATGAGTTATAGCTTTTACCCTTGCGATAGGTCTTTCGCTGGCAGGCGTCATATATCCAGTATATTCACCCAAAGGACCCTCACTGACCTCAGTTTCAAAATCAATCTCCAATTCAAAAACAAATTCTGCTGTAGCAGGAACCTCAACGTCAATAGTCCTGCATTTTACCAGTTCTACCGGTTGTCCCCGGAGGGCCCCAGCTAAACTCCAATCATCCGTAGTATCAGGGACATTCTGGACCTGACAGGTATATGCAAGGACAGGATCAGTCCCAACAACCAATGCCATCTCAAATTTTTTCATACCTAAAGCTTTTGCTTTATTACAGTTTTTCCCAAGTCTGTGAAACGGCTGCGCCATAAAGCCAAAATAATCTTTACCTATAGCTTGAAACCTGTAATGTCCAAGATCAGCAATTCCAGTTTCAGGATCTTTGGAAATACTGATACCAGCAGTTAAATATGGCCCTCCATCCAACTCAGAAAATTTCGGAATAGGAAATTTTCCAAGATCAACATCTTCACCTTCAATAATAATCTCCTGACACGGAGCACTTTTTACCATAACAGGTGCTATTGGTCTGTCAATTGTTTCTGCAAACCAGGGAAGTACCGTATTATTTTGTGCATTCAAAGCTCTCAATGCTTTTTTTCTATTACCAAAAACTCCTCCTACTGCTGGATAATCAGTACCGTTATTCCTGAAAATAATTACCGGTCCATTATTTGCATAGCTTTTTTCAAGGCCTTGCCCATTTCTAAATTAACGTCAACATACCGATCTACCTCAATCAAATCATTTTCCTTGCGGCAGCTCTCCAAAAAATCTCTTAAATCATAAAATGCCATTATAAACTCAACTCCTTTCAATCATCAAATAATAAACAGGGACATTACACAAATAATAAACAACTGTATTAATTGCCATTTAAAAGCCAGATTAAACATATCGCTATCTCTATTGGTAATATTCGCTAAAGAAGACGTAAATTGCAGCAATGATGGCTTCAACGGATTTGCCGGCCCCATCGTAACCATCGCAGCCAGTCCGACTAAAACAGAAGCATTCACATGCAACATTTCAGAAGATGCCATCTGCATTTTCGAAAACATCGCACAAGCCGGTATGCCCTGTCCAAAAGCCATCCCTGCCAAAAAGCCCAATCCAGACAACAACAGACCATAAACCGAACTGCCCCATTGCGTCATATGGCGTGCAAGTAATGTAATCTGTCCTGTATCCAGCATAAGATTTACCATTGCCCCTCCTAAAAATAAGGTGATCAACGAGGGCAGTCCTCTTTTAGAAGCAATAATAAAATCTGCTGTAAAGGTACTGGTTTTCTTTATCGCAAAAACATAACACAGTAAAGCCGTAATCAAAATATATGTACCAGGAGTATTGATCAAATTAATACTGACAGGTGCATATCCCCATAACGACAATTTAAATGCAGTTTTAGCCATAATAGCTTTCAACGGATAAGAAAATATTATTACGATAATAGAACCAACGATCAATGGTAAGAAAGCTTTAAACGCTAACTTTTTAGAAATAATCTCCTTATCATTGGAAGTATTGCTGTAAGTCGCACCTTTTTTACTGTACAGCCATAAAAATAAAAAACTTAATGTTGCCGCAGCAATCAAAGTCAAAATATATAATCGAGGGAATATCTGAGTAAACAGAATAACAGCAGACATATTTGCTGCTATAGTTAAACAGGCTATATTGCGGTTATCACTGTTTTTTAAATCAAAATCAAGAATCTTAAAAAAACCTACTACAGAAACAATTATCATCGGCAGTGTCAATAAACCCATAGTCTGGACGATTCCTTCAATAGGTAATTTTGTAACGCTGCTGGCAATTGTAGCAGCAATAAACAAACTTACGAACGCTATACTCCAGGAAAAATAAACCAAATAGCCAACAGCCGCACGAAAACCGTCAATACCCTGTCTGACCAGTCCTGGTATAGTAACAGGGTAAGTGGCAAACCCATTGAAGGCTCCTAAATAACCTCCTACTACTGAACATAATGTCACAGCTTTTCCCGTTTTACTTGGCAAAACCTGATCTAAGGTATTCAACAGCATATTCAAAGCACCTGTACTTCTAAAACATTGTCCAAAAATCTGTCCCGTCCACAAAACAAGAAATCCATTCCAAATGGTTATATTCCCCCATACAGACGCGGTCAACGTTTTTTGTACTGGCATATGAAAAAATACAACAACTGCAAAGATTTCCAAAAGCCATACATAAAGGCTCAAACGTAAAGCATTCATCTTAAAAACTAAAAAGCCCAGCAGTAAAATAACAAATGGTAGTAATGCTACTATAGTTTGCAAAAACTCATTATCCATATAAAGAACCTCCTTCCATTTTGCTTATATTAACTGTCCTCCTTTCTGATTTCAGTATAATCAATTGTTTATAAAAATTCTGTCATTAACATTACATACTGTTTGTAGCCTATGCTACAAATTTATTATCTGCTCCAAAACATATAGAATTATATTTTTCTCAATGTTATAGTTAATATAAGGACAGAAAGGAGGCGATTCTTATGAAAAAATTCCAATCTACCTGTCAAAATTGTACCAATAAGTTTTGTACAAAGCTTTCTACCGAAGTCAGAGATGAAATATTCAAAAACAGAATATGGTTTAATTTAAATGCCAAAGAAGAACAACTCTTTTATTTTAATAATAAACAGATTCTTATCATCGAATCAGGCAGTTTCATGACAATTCGTCAAAATAATCAAGGTAAACAAATTGGTGTTGATATTTTAAGGCCCGGCGATTTGTTAGGAATTTTAAACTTTAACGCAGAATCTCCTCAAGATCATATTTTAATCCTGCCATTGACAGATGTTTCAGGCTGTCTGGTTTCAAAAACTATTTTTGATACTTTAATCCAAAAACATTTGTCTCTCAACATAATCATTATCCATCATTTATCTTCCCGTTTTTACCGTATCATCAATCATTTGACCAATCTCGTTTTTGATACCAGTAAAGAACGTATTGAATATTCGTTAAAACTGGCGCACCACAACTTAGGCAATTTTTATCTGACACACGAACAGATTGCTTTATTATCAGGTTTAAACAGGGTCACCGTTTCCAAAACTATTAAAGATGTCAGCTATGACTTTGATAAATGATGACAAAGTTGCTTTTAATATAACTATGTCAATAATCAGCTTTATTAAAACAACCCCAGAACCTTCACAGTTGCAATGGTTCTGGGGTTGTGCTATAATATTTTAGTAATCATGCGGGTGTAGCTCAGTGGTAGAGCAGCGGCTTCCCAAGCCGCGTGTCGCGAGTTCGAATCTCGTCTCCCGCTCCATAAAATATTTTGCCGCAGAACTTAGTTCTGCGGCGTGTTTATTTCATTCAGTACACTTATAATTTTTCTAAATAAAAAATAAGCTTACCATTACAGCAAACTTTTACTCTGTCAATGATATGTTAGTAAAACACTGTCACTGATATCTGGAATTTACGATCTTCAAATTTATTACAGAATAAAGCTCGTCCTGATTCCAAATTTTTATTTTACCTTCCTGCACATTTCTTCTATAAATATTTTTTGAAGGTACAGCGATTTCTAAATTTATTGGCACTGTATTTTTACTGCGTTTTACTAAAACATCTTCAGATTTTAACTTTTTCCAAATCCCTTTTTTAGAGCCTTGTGAAATTATAGCATCCACGCCTTCTGTTTCACAACGCAGTTTCAAGGTATCGTCCTCCGTCTGACAACGCAAAGCAACGGAAAAAACATTCGGCTCCAGCCAGTATTTAAGCAGACCCATTTTCCCTACGTCAACAGTATATTCAACACTTTTATTTTTATTCAAAACTATTTTTTTAAAGCTCCTGTCGCCTTCATTCTGCATTTTGAAACTGCTGAGTAAGATCATTACCATAACAGCAGCCAACACCAGAAGTATTTTTTTCCCAAGCTGTTTATTCATACCTGGCCCGCCTTTTTTCAGCTATCTTCTTAGAAAAA
>ENA-ORUX01000818-ORUX01000818.1-human-gut-metagenome-genome-assembly--contig:-NODE-818-length-27177-cov-2.741686_pt1 | contig 27177 bp, 22 predicted proteins | sample MGYA00242087_ERZ509225 | MGnify/ENA primary metagenome ERZ509225 (study PRJEB26280, sample SAMEA2338864) | human gut metagenome | biome: human gut; feature: human-associated habitat; material: faeces... | reverse complement strand
AGTAAACTTTCCTCATTCTTCTCTCAAACACTTTTTATATGTACTTTTCGTAGGGAAAAGGGTTCAGAACGGGAAAGATTATTTGCGAGGCTTTGAAGATAAAGGTTATCCTTTCAAGCAGATTCATTATTGTTTTGAACTGCAGGAATCTTTTGACGGAGAGATTCTAGGATATGTCGATACGATCAAAAATCCTAATTTTATCCGGGTGAATTACGGGGAGGGGGTTATCTATCTACATTCGAACCCGATGGCATTCACGAATTTCTTCTTGTTGGATTCGGTGAACGGGGATTATTACCAGAGGGCTCTCTCGTTTCTTCCCCCGGATACGAACGTGGTGTGGGATGAATACCTGAAATCCGGGGCAGAGGGACAACGGACTCTTTTCCGGGTGATATTCAGGTATCCCGCGTTGAAGTGGGCATATATCCTGTTGATATTGGGGGCAATACTATACGTTTTGTTCCGGACGAAACGAGAGCAGCGTCCGATACCGGTGATTCGTCCTTTGGAAAACCGGACGTTGGAGTTCGTGTCGGTTGTGAGTTCTCTGTACTACAAGCAGCGGGATCATGCGGCTATTGCGAATAAGCGGATTAACAGTTTTCTGGAAGAGGTTCGTTATTATTATAAACTACGCACGGAGGAACTGGATCATTCTTTTATAGACTTGTTGTCGGAACGATCGGGAGTCGCTCGGGCCAGTGTGGAGAGCTTGATTTTTTTGATTATCCGGATTCGGAAGGCCGAGCATGTGGATGAAGATCAGTTGCGGGAGTTGGTGAAATATATAGAATTGTTTAAAACTAAAAGCTAAATAGATTATGGAAGATCAAATAAATTTTGAGTCCAGGATAGATTTCACGGATTTAAACGAGAAGATCGCCCAGGTTCGGGAAGGGATGGGGAAAGTGATTGTCGGTCAAAGGGAAGTGGCAGACCTGCTGTTGACGGCAATGCTGGCCGACGGGCATATTTTGATCGAGGGTGTTCCGGGAATTGCCAAGACCTTGATGGCAAAGGTTATGGCCCGGATGCTGGATGTTACTTTTAACCGGATTCAGTTTACGCCGGACTTGATGCCGAGTGATATTTTAGGAACCTCTGTTTTTCTTCCGGCAACCGGACGTTTTGAATACCGGAAAGGGCCTATTTTTTCGAATATCGTGTTGGTGGACGAGATTAACCGGGCTCCGGCAAAGACGCAGGCGGCTTTGTTTGAAGTGATGGAGGAAAGGCAAATTACGAATGACGGGGTGGAATACCGGATGGATTATCCTTTCGTGGTGGTGGGGACGCAAAATCCGATAGAGCATGAAGGAACTTATCGTTTGCCCGAGGCTCAGCTGGATCGTTTCCTGTTTAAGATTAACGTGACTTATCCTTCCGTGGAGGAAGAGATCGAGGTGCTTGAACTGCATGATCACGGGGCTATCGCTCGCTGGCAGGAGTTGAAACCCGTGTTGAGCGTGGAGGCTTTGAAGAAGTTGAGGACGCAGGTGGCTCAAGTGCGCGTGGATCCGAAAATAAAATCCTTTATCGTGAATATCGTGGGGGCTACTCGTAAAAGTGGCTGGCTTTACCTGGGAGCGTCTCCCCGTGCGTCGATCGCTTTGATGAACGGGGCCAAGGCTTTTGCGGCTATTCAAGGACGGGATTTTGTTGTTCCGGACGATGTTTTGTATTTGGTTAATCCGGTCTTACGGCACCGGGTGCAACTCTCTTCCGAGAAGGAGCTGGAAGGTGTGACCGTTGATCAGGTGATACAGCAGATCGTGTCTAAAATAGAAGTTCCAAGGTAGTGCGAATACTTAAAGATACATATTTATCCCGTCGTTTTTTCCTGATGTTGATGTTGGGAATATTCGCTTTTGTGATGGCCTACGTTTTCCCGTTGCTTTTCATCTGGGTTACGGGAGCATTGCTGGCTGTTCTATTGCTGTTGTTCGTAGAGTTATTCGAGTTGTACAGGCGAGTGGACGGAATTGACGCCTTGCGGGTGGTGGCGGATAAATTGTCTAACGGGGAAGAAAACCCGGTTTGTCTGGTCGTGAGAAATCGTTATCCGGTGAGTACTTGTCTGCGTGTGATTGACGAAATTCCGGTGGAATTCCAAAACCGGAATGTCTTGTTCCGGCGGAAGGTGAATGCCGGGGAGCAGCAGGAGATTCATTACACGTTACGTCCTACGAAACGAGGTGCTTATAATTTCGGGAAGATTCGGGTATTCGTGTCCGTGCGTTTCGGGTTGGTAGAAAGGCGTTATTCTTTTCGGGCGGATCAGGATGTTGCCGTTTATCCCTCGTTCATGATGATGCATCGTTATGAGTTGATGGCTTACGGGAATTACCATCCGGAGAATGGAGGCATCCGTACCCGGGCTCTTGGCGGTAACATGGCTTTCGAGCAGATTAAGCCTTACGTGACGGGGGATGATCCTCGTACGGTAAATTGGAAGGCCACGGCGAAATATAATCATTTGATGGTGAATACCTACACGGAAGAGCGATCACAACAGATTTATTGCCTGGTGGATAAGGGGCGCACGATGCAATCGCCCTTTAATAACATGACGATGCTGGATCATGCCATAAATACGATCTTGACGTTGTCGAATATTATATTGAAAAAAGGGGATCGGGCCGGTCTGATTACGTTCTCGAATAATTCCCGGAATTGCGTGAAGGCTGATAACCGGGTTGGACAGTTAAACCGGATAAGCGAAGCCTTGTATCGTTTGGAGACACACTATCAAGAGACTGATTTCGAGAAATTGTACGTAGCGGTGAATCGACAAGTCCCGACCCGGAGTTTGCTGATCCTGTTTACCAATTTTGATACCGTATCGGGGTTACGACGTCATTTGCCTGCATTACAGCGTTTGGCTGCCCGACATCTCGTGTTGGTCATTTTATTCGAAAATTCGGAATTGAATAAGGCTTTGGAGCGTCCCGTCCGTAATTTGAAGGATGCGTATTTTGAAACCATAGCAGCGGGGTTTGCCACGGAGAAACGGCAAATGGTCCGTGAATTAAGCCAACTTGGTATCCGGGTTATTCTTTCTAAACCGGAATCTCTTACGGTGAATAGTATCAATAGTTATTTGAATTTGAAAGAGCGAAAGTTAATTTGAAACTTCCGCTCTTTCAGTATATTTTCTACTCCTTTTTATTCTCCTCGTCACTCAGGATTTTGGGATTCTGGAATGTCTTGTTGGTCGTGTGTTTGTCCAGCGTGAGTAACAATGATGGCAGTAAGATCAGGTTCGAGAGCATGGCTGCCAGTAGCGTGATGGAAACCAAGACTCCCAGTGCAACCGTACCCCCGTAATCGGAAAGAGCAAAGATGCCGAATCCGAAGAAGAGGATGATGGCGTTGTAGATCATGCTTTGTCCTGTTTCCTGTAAGGCCAGTACGGCAGAAGAGCGTATGCTCCAGTTTGTTCCTTGTAGTTCCTGACGGTATTTAGCGAGATAATGGATGGTTCCATCAACGGAAATACCAAAAGCAATGCTGAATACCAGGATCGTGGATGCTTTGATCGGGATGCCGAAATATCCCATGATGGCAGCCGTGATAATCTGCGGAATGATGTTGGGGATCAAGGCAACCAGTACCATGCGCTTACTCTTGAACATCCAGGCCATAAAGATGGCGATAAGAACAATCGCTAACGCTAGTGAGGTAAAGAGGTTGAATACAAGGTATTGAGTTCCTTTGAAGAAAATGATACTTGAACCGGTAACTTTTACCGTATAGCGGTCATTCGGGAAGTATTGTTCAACGATATGGTATAGTTTGTCTTCTTTTTCCTGCATTTTCTTGGTCCCGATGTCTTTTACCCTGAAACTGAGACGTACTCGTTGGAGGGTGGAGTCGACGAAAGAATTTGCCTGTCCGCCAATTTCACCCGTGGATTGAGAGGCGTATTTCAGGATAAAGTTCTTGGTCATGTTTGTCGGGAGCTTGTAATAAGCAGGTTTCCCGTTATAGAATGCTTGATTGGCAAACTTGATGACTTCAATGATAGAAATCGGTTTAGAGATATCTTCGTCTTTTGACAGTTCTTCGGAGAGTTTGTCTAACTTTTGAAGGTTGGACAAATTCAATACTTGCTTGGGTTTTCCAAAATCAACGGTTACCTCCAGGGGCATTAACCCGTCAAAATTTTCCTCAAAGAAACTCAGATCTTGTCGGATCGGGTCTGTTTCTTTCAAATCATCCACCATATACCCCGTGGACTTCATGAGGGAGAGTCCGATACCACCGAGAATGACAACGACGATGGCTATCGTGTACACGACATTTCGGCGATTTAAGATGAGTTGTGTGACACGCTCCAGTATTCCGGTTACCGTTTTGTTATGCAAGTGTTTGATTTGTTTGTTATCCGGTTCTGGCATGAAGCTGAATCCACAGGGAATCATGATCAAACATACGAGATACACGAACGTGATACCGATGGAAGCGGTGATACCAAACTCCACGAGGATCTGGCTAGAGGTCACGATGAAAGTTGCAAAACCGGCAGCCGTGGTCAAGTTGCTCAAGAATGAGGCATTCCCGATCTTTTGAATCATGCGTTGTAAAGCCTTGATTTTATTCCCATGCCGGTCGAATTCCGCGTGGAATTTGTTGATCATGAAGACGAGGTTCGGAATACATATCACGATTAATAGAGGAGGCAGCATGGCGGTAAGTAACGTGATTTTGATGCCTAGCATAGCCATCACGCCAACCGTCCAACTGACACAAATCAGCACGATCAATAAACAGAAACCGAGGATGCGGAAGGAACGGAAAAACAGGTAGAGGATAAATGTCGTGATCAATAATGACAGGATGATGAACATGTACATCTCTCCTTTGATGTTTTCCGCGTTGATTACCCGAATGTAGGGAAGTCCCGAGTAGTGCATCTGGAGGTTGTGTTTCTCCGAGAAATGTTCGGTTAATTCTAAAATATCCTTTACTAACCCTACCCGTGCCGGAGAGTTCATGACATCAGCGGAGACGGAAACCATCATCCCATAAATATCTTTCGTCTTATTGAACAGGGTTCCATCGTAGAATGGAAGATTCTCAATGATGTTCACCAAGCTATCCAGTTCCTGTTGGTTTTTGATATGATTAGGGAAAATGGGGCGGATATCGAATTTTTTATTCAGCGTGTCCTTGTGGAGATTGAATGAATGGGTGATGTCCACGAGCGCCACGATACCGTGGAGAGCCTTTAGGCTGTCGCACATGCTGATCCAGTCATTCATTTTGTCTAGCTGGTAAAAGTCGTAGTCTTGTATGGCGAAGACCATCACGTTTCCTTCCTGCCCGAATTTCTCGTGAAAATCAAGGTAGTCCAGGTATGCGCTATCCGTGGCTGGTAGCAGGTTCGAATATTCGTATGACATTTCCACTTTGGGGATTTGAAATCCCATGAACACGGTGATAAGCAAGACCCCAATAATAAAGGCCATTCGGTTACGAAGAAGAATCCCTGCAATCTTAATCCACATGATATTTCTATTTGCGCTTTTGTTGGCAAAAGTAGAATAAAAGTGTTTAATCTTTTAAGAGTTTCGGATTTTTTTTATGCCGATTAGCATCTCTTGCCGTTTTTTTTGCAAAATTATTATTTATGGCTTCGTTCAAATCTACCCCTGTTTGGTTTGCTAGGCATACCAATACCCAGAGGACATCACTCAGCTCTTCTGCCAAATTATCCTTTTCCCCTTCTTTGTACGATTGTTCTCCATATTTTCGAGCCATCACCCGGGCCAGTTCTCCCACCTCTTCCACGAGAATGGTCATGTTGGTCAATTCATTAAAATATCTAACCCCGTGGGTCTTGATCCACGCGTCAACTGCGGTTTGTAATTCTGCGATATCCATTGTTACCAAGTTAAAGGTTAAAAACTAAAAGATAAAAGTTCATTTCTTTAATTTAGATTTGAGTGTTTTTACGGTGGCAACAAGCATGGCGATTAGTTCTTTATTATCTTTTTCCATACTTGTAAAATTATTCCCATCAATATATCCTGTGTCTTTTAAAAGATTAAGCCAGTAATTCGTTTCATTTGCCTCTTTAAGGCTAATGTAAAACTTGTTAATGTAATCAGCTTGACTTTGTGCAAATTCGGCTTCACGGATTAAAGCTCCCGTGGAGGTTCCGCTTTTTAGAATTTGATTGCTGATAACAAATTCTTTTTGATCTTTTTGAAGAAATTGAGCAAGTTTCACGATGCTTATGGCAAAAATATAACTTTTATCTTGTAAAATTGAATTCATGTAACTTTTATCTTTTAACTTTTAGTTGTTAGTTTCACAATCATTGTCGATTTTTGGAATCGATTATGATTGTGACGGGTCCATCATTTATTAATTCGACCTTCATGTCGGCACCGAACTGTCCGGTTTGGATTTCTTTGTGAAGCTCTTGGCTCAGGGTTGAGACAAATTTCTCGTATAACGGGACGGAGATGGCAGGAGGGGCGGCATCGATGTACGAGGGGCGATTGCCTTTTTTGGTTCGGGCCATGAGAGTGAACTGGCTGACGGTAAGGATTTCACCACCTGTGTCTAAAATGGATTTGTTCATGACTCCATTCTCGTCATCAAAGATACGGAGATTTACAATTTTGGAAGCAAGCCAGTTGATATCGTCATCTGTATCATCAGATTGAATACCCACTAATATAAGCATCCCTTTGCCTATTGAAGAAAACAATTGTTGCTCGATGGTAACACTGGCTCGTGTAACTCGTTGAATAACTACTTTCATTTTGGACTTAGTCTTAAAATTTAGAGTGAAATATATGAAATTTATTCACATACTCCACTCTAAACTTTAAATTTTCTATGTTCTAGATTACTTTTTTCTAGCGTATAGTTCTTTAATTGCATCGGCCAATCTCTTGACACCTTCGATGTTCTTTTCCTCGCTCATGTAAGAGAAATTGATACGCATGGTGTTTTTGCCTTGACCGTTAACGAAGAACACGGTTCCGAGTACGAATGCCACGTTCTTTTCAATAGCGATTTGGAACAATTCTTCTGCATCGTATCCTTCCGGCAAGGTTAAGAATAGGAACAAACCTCCTTCAGGACGCGTCCAGGTAACTCCTTCCGGCATGTATTTTTCAAAAGCACCTAGCATAGCTTGTAATTTGCTACGATACATGTCAACAATTTTCTTCACGTTAGCATCGAAGTAGTTCTTTTGGAAGAATTTGATCGTGATCTTTTGTAAGAACGCAGAAGTACAAAGGTCTGTGCTTTGTTTTGCTTTCACGAAGTTGTCAATAACCATCGGGTGAGCAAGAACCCATCCCATACGGAATCCCGGCATGAAGATCTTGGAGAAAGTTCCTAACGTGATCACGTTACCCTCTCCGTTGTCCAAATCGTATAGCATACGTTGTGGTTTACCAGAGAAACGCAGTTCACGATAAGGGCTATCCTCTATAATCATGATTTCGTATTTCTTGGCAATGTTCAAAATCTCAATTCTTCTTGCCTCGGGCATAGTCATACCTGCAGGATTCTGGAAGTCCGGAATCAAATAAATGAATTTCGGTTTTTCACCTTTGGCTTTCATTTCTGCCAATGTTTTTTCCAGCTCTACGGCACTCATTCCTTGTTCATCCTGAGGAATACCCACGCCGATACCACCGTATGAGTTGAATGCTCCGATGGCTCCCAGATAAGAAGGTAATTCGCAAATATATTTATCTCCGCGATTCAAGAAAATCTTACCTACGGTATCCAGTCCTTGTTGTGAAGAGGTGATGATCGTGATGTTTTCTTTTGTCACGTAACTCAATCCTTGATCTCGATAACGTTGAGCAAGGATTTCCAATAATTCCGGAACTCCCTCGGTTGAACCGTACTGGCAAGCAGCAGCACCATCCGTGGCAATTACTTCCGCACAAATTTCTTGTAATTGTTCTAACGGGAAAGATTCTTTAGCAGGAAGACCCCCGGCGAAAGAGATAATTTCCGGCTTTTGAGTTAATTTCAACAACTCTCTGATAGCAGAGCGCTTCATTCCTTTGGCGCTGTCTGATAGAATTTCTTTGTAGTCGCTAACCATGTTTATTCTTATTTTAAAGTGAATACACGCTGTTAAGTATTTGTGTTGCGAAGTTAATAATAAGTTTTTGAAATAAAATTTTTCATATCAGATTTTTAATAAAATCGTTTGCGATGCTTTCATTTTGTATGTTTTCGAGCTTTTTTAGTAATAATTTGAATTTCGAAGGTGGGTGATTCTATTTTCAGTAGAGGAGAACTCCTTATAGGGAATGGTAATAATATGGTGCAACAAAAATTTCTTGTTTATAAAAAGACTATTACGATATTATTTGGAATAAAGCGTTTTTTCGATTAGTTTTGCGAACCAAATAAAGGCCCTTGTAGTTCAACGGATAGAACGGAAGTTTCCTAAACTTTAAATGGCAGTTCGATTCTGCCCGGGGGTACTAAAAAGGTAAAAGTTAAAGATTAAAAGCTAAAAGTTGGGGAACTCACTTTTAGCTTTTTTTAATTAAAAAGAGGAAATGGGCGTAGTTCTTTAGGATAAAATACGGGGCATAGCTGTTGTTGTTCTGGTGAAGATAGGGAATTCCTTCGCTTCTTTTTCGGAACACCTTCGGTGGAAGTTCGCTCACGGGGCGTAAGTGGGGCGAGCGTGTCCCCAGGGTATGCCAGACAAAAATGCTTAGCTGAATACGATATCAAGGCTTCTACTTGCTTATTCGTTATCATATTCGGGAAGTTGGTAACCGATCAAATCTTATCTTGAATGATTTGCAGGTCCATTACGGTGATAAAGTTAAATAATGTAATAATTAGAAGTACGAGTTCCGTGAATTTCTATTAACTTAGCAGGCGGATAAACAGGATTAAATATGCTGAAAAGCTTGAGGTATGGAAAAGAGTTCGAAAAACTGTACACGGGGAACTATTCCCGTTTGTACTACTATGCTTATCAGTTTTTGAATGATGCGGAGGTGAGTCGGGACGTGGTGAATGATGCGTTCGAGTACGTGTGGAAAAACTACGAAAACTTCCGGAAGATGAACGTGGTGGCGATTCTTTTTCAAAGTGTACGAAATAAAAGCATAGACACTTTCCGGCATAATAAAGTAGAAGAGAATTACGTGACATTGTATTCCCGGATGTTTTCGGAAGAGGATGTGGGGGTGGATGAGGAAAACGAGAAGATGGAACGGATATATAAAGTATTAGATAGTTTAAGCCCGCAGACAAGGCATATCATGGAAGAATGTTATTTTAACCGGAAAAAATATGCGGAGGTTGCGGAGATGCTAAACATCAGTCCCAGTGCAGTAAAGAAGCACGTTATGAAAGCTTTGCGTTTATTGAGGGAAGAATTTCATATAAATAATGGCTCGGAGGGGGTGCCCGAAAATGAGGTCTAAACGTATTAATATAAATTAGGTTGTTAGTAAACATGGATGATCAGGATATGAAAAATAAAAAGGATTTGCTGGATGCTTTGGATGATCCCGACTCGTTGAGTCAGGAGGAGCTTGATGCAATTCTGGATGATCCGAATGAACAGGAAGATGCTCGCTTGCTAGGGAATTACAGGCAGGGGTTTGTACGTCGTCATGCATCCTTGAAACCTGATGTGAATAAAGAATGGAATAACTTCCGACAAAGTAAAATTTCCGGCAGAAGCAAAGGTAAGCAATTGTGGATTGGTATAACGATAGGAGTTGCTGCATCCGTTCTTCTATTTTTGGGTTGGCAGATGTTCCACCAGACGCCTTTACAATCACCGGTTAACCAACCTATCGTGGCTTTTACCGCCAGCACTCAATCTCAGGAGGTCCTTTTGTCCACGGGAGACGGGCGTATGGTGTCTTTATCCGCACCTCAAGCAGATAGTTTGCTACGAGAAACAGGTATTACCCGGGGAGAAGAAGAGTTGGATTACCAGCAAACGATCCGAGAAACAGAGATACATACATTGACAACTCCTAGGTGTGGGGCCTATCAGCTTCGTCTGGCAGATGGTACTCAAGTATGGTTAAATGCCGAGAGCCGTTTGAAATATCCCAGTCGCTTTACCGGGGAACAGCGAGTGGTTGAGTTAGAGGGGGAAGGTTATTTCAAAGTAATGCCCGATACAAAAAGACCTTTTATTGTAAAATCCGGGAATATCACGACGGAAGTTTTGGGGACCGAGTTCAATGTCAGAACCTACGTGTCCGATGATTCACACGTGACCTTGTTAAAAGGGAGTGTGAAAGTGAAAAATGTTAGTTCATCCTCGGAAGTGGTAATACGTCCCGGGGAGGACGCTTATTTACAAGGAGACGGAACTTTTGACGTGCGGGAAGTTGACACGGACAATTACTATTTATGGACGGAAGGCTATTTCTATTTTGATAATGAAACTGTGGTCGAGATCATGCGTGAATTAGGGCGGTGGTATAATATACGGGTAGAATTCGAGAATCCGCAAGCGATGAATTACCGCTTACATTTCCTTGCCGAACGCGATCAGAAAATAGAAGAAGTACTGCAATTATTGAATATGCTTGGTAAAGTACAAGCGACCTACGAAAACAATAAAATTTCGGTAAAATAAAAAATTTTTATCGTTTCTGGTACCCGATTTACATCTCAAAACGAAATCTGATTAAAGAATACGTATTTGAGTCATGTAAAAATAAATTAAATGAACAAATTTATGAAACACCAGAAACTCCAATTCAAACCGGGCAGTTTTCGACTGAACGGGTTATTCCGGGTTGTGTTCTTCATGTGTTGCTTGTTGTCGGCAGGACTGACGCAGGCGCAAGAAAAGAAAATTACGGCGGAATTCAAGGATGCACCCTTATCCAACGTGTTAAAACAACTGGAAAAACTTTCTACCTACAAGATTCTCTTTACTTATGACGACGTGCAGTCCTATAAAGTGACCGTTTCGTTGAAGGATGCGACTATCACCGAGGCTTTGCAAAAAGTACTTGATGGTAAACCTTTTGTTTTCTCGGATGTGGCGAATGGGAAATATGTATCGGTTGTGTACCAACCCAAGAAAAAGTCTGATACCACGAAAGAGATCAAGGGAAAAGTTGTGGATGGTAAAGGAGAAACGGTTATCGGGGCAACGGTCCGGGTTGTGAATGCTACAATCGGGACGGCCACCGATATTGACGGAAACTTTACCTTGCGTGTTCCGGAAGATGTAACGACACTTGAAGTCGGGTTTGTCGGGATGAAGACACAACTGGTTTCCATCAAAGACAAAACCGAAGTCCGTGTTGTGATGGAGGAAGATAATACTGTGTTGGAAGACGTGGTGGTTACCGGTATTTTCAAAAAGACGAAGGAAAGTTACACGGGTGCAGTGAGTACGATCTCGAAGGATGAGATCATGGCTTTTCGAGGACAAAATATGCTCCAGACGTTACGGAATATAGATCCAGCTTTTAATGTTATGGAAAATAACGAGTTCGGAAGTGATCCCAACCGGTTACCGGATATTACCGTCCGGGGTAATTCTTCGTTGTCAAGTAATTTGGAGGAATTTAATGCTGGAAATAAGAATAACTTGAATACACCCTTGATTATCATGGATGGTTTTGAAATTTCACTTACGAAATTGATGGATTATAATGATGAGGAGATCGAGTCAATCAATATTCTAAAAGATGCGGCGGCAACGGCGATTTATGGATCACGTGGTGCTAATGGGGTCGTGGTTATTGTTTCGAGACAGCCGGAACCGGGAAAGCTAAAGGTGTTCGCACAAGCCGGTTTTACGCTTGATATTCCTGATCTATCTTCTTATGATTTGATGAATGCACGGGAAAAACTCAAACTGGAATGGGAAGGGGGGCTTTGTAATACGTCGAATCCTAAAAGGGATGTGTTGTTTAAACAAGCTTATTATAAACGTTTGAAAGCGGTTCAAGAAGGGGTTGACACGGATTGGCTAAGCCAGCCTTTGCACACGGGTGTCGGTCAGAATTATAATTTTCGTTTTGAGGGGGGAAGTGAAGAATTTCGTTGGGCTGCTTCTGCCGGGTATAAAGATATACAGGGTGCTATGTTGGGATCTGAGCGTAAGACATTTAATGGTAGTATTACATTGTCATACACGTATAAAGATTTGATTTTTCGTAATCAAACTAGTATTGGTCGTAATAAAAGTCAAGAAAGTCCTTATGGAACGTTTAGTGAGTATGCTAAGCAACAACCTTATCATGCACCTTATGATTCCGATGGTAAATTAAAACGTTATTTTGATGGTTGGGATGCTTGGAGCGGAAAAACTCAAAATCCGTTGTATGACGCAACGTTAAATAACGTGGAAAAGAGTGGTTACACGGAGATTATTAATAATTTTTCTGTAGAATGGAAAGTGTTGCCTGAGTTGACTTTACGAGGACAGTTCGGGATATCGCACAAGGATAATACCTATGATAAGTATCGTTCTCCAGAGAGTTCGGAGTTTATCGAATTTGCGGGTGATCAAATCCTGCGTAAGGGGACGTATGAGTTCACGACCGGGAAAACCAATACGTACGAGGGAAACTTGACGTTAAGTTACTCGAAGTTATTCAAGGAAAAACATTCGTTGTATGTAGGTTTGGATGGTTCGATAGCCCAAAGTGATGGTTATTCTTATGATTTTGAAGTGGAAGGTTTCACGAATGACAGATCATTTATCGGTAATGCTTTGAATTATCCGCAGAATGGTAAACCTTTGGCAACAGAGAGCAAAACTAGACGTATTGGTTTGGTCGGGAATATTAACTATATATATGATAATCGTTATTATGCGGATTTTTCATTACGAACGGACGGGAGTTCGCAATTCGGGGCAAAGAATCGATTTGCCACGTTTTGGAGTGCTGGTATCGGTTGGAATCTTCATCATGAGGCTTTTTTGTCGGGGAGTGATTTCTTGAATACGTTACGTTTACGTTTATCTTATGGAGAAACCGGTTCGCAAAAGTTCGAGTCTTGGCAAGCTCTTTCCATGTTTGAATATTATACGGATGAAAGATACGGGGTGCGTAGTGGTTCTTATTTGAAGGGATTGGGGAATGAAAATTTGAAATGGCAGGTGACTTCCCAATATAATGTTGGATTGGAATTTACTATTTTGAATAATCGAATTAAGGGTAATTTTGATTATTACGAGAAAAAGACGAATAATTTGCTTTCTTTGATGAATTTACCGAATTCTACAGGTTTTTCTTCTTATATGGAAAATATTGGAGTGGTGAAGAATACGGGCTACGAAGTTTCGTTAAACGGTTATTTGATTCGTGATTCGAAAAGGGACATCGTGTTGATGTTGTCGGCTAAATTGGCTTATAATAAAGATAAAATCACGAAATTGTCAGAAGATATTAAGCGACAGACGGCGGAATTGTTGAAGCAAGATGTAGATATTAATTATTTATTTTATGAAGGGCGTTCTCAAAATTCTCTTTACGCAGTTCGTTCGTTGGGGATTGACCCGAGTAGTGGCGAGGAGATTTTCTTGGATAAGAATGGTAATCCTACTTACACGTGGGCTCCTTCAGATAAAGTGTACATGGGGGTAAGCGAGCCTTTGTATAACGGGAATGCCGGATTGATGTTTTCATGGAAAGATTTTAGTATTAATTTTTCGTTTGGATATCATTGGGGAGGTAAGTTGTATAATTCGACGTTACTGAATAAAGTAGAGGTGACCAAGAATGTTATCCGGAATGGGAATGTGGATAAAAGGGTATTGTCTAACCGCTGGTTGCATGATGGCGACGTGGTGTTTTTTAGAGGGATCTCGGATGTTGCTACTCGGGCCACGTCTCGTTTTGTGATGAAGGATAATGTGTTTGAGTTACAATCAGCTAGTGTGCAATATAAGTGGCATGCTCCTTATTTGCGATGTTTGGGATTGCAAACTATTACATTTGGCGTGAATATGTCTGATTTATTTTACGTGTCTTCCGTGAAACGTGAACGTGGTACTTCCTATCCGTTTGCTCGAACCGTGGGAGCAAATGTTTCCTTGTTGTTTTAATTCTTAATGTAAAATGATATGAAAAAGTATATTATTTATAGTTTATGCTTTTGGTTCTTTTTTTCTTCTTGCAATGACTGGCTAGACCTGAAGCCGAACTCCCAAACAGAAACGGATGAGATGTTTACTTCTTACGAGGGGTTCAAGAGTGCCTTGACTGGGTGTTATATTAAAATGAGAGACAGGAGATTGTATGGCGAGTATTTGACGATGTCTCATTTGGAATCTTTGGCCCGGTTGTGGTATGTGCGTTCCACGGATGATGTAGTGGAAGCTTTGGCAGAACATGATTACGAGCATGAAAAAGTTAAGGGAATAGTGGCAGATATTTATTCCGGTTTGTACAATGTTATTGTACAGGCAAACACGATTATCGAGCATGCTCGGACGAATGGAAGTTGTATCGAAGATTCCGTTTCTTTGGCGTTGATTGAAGGAGAAGCATATGCTATTCGAGCTTTTTGTCATTTGGACGTGTTGCGGCTTTTTGGACAAATGCCGAAAAACCCGATGCGGAAAGTATCTTTACCTTATGCAGAGGAGGTGTCGATTAAAAAATTGCCTCCCTATTATGATTATGCTGCTTTTTGTACGAAGATCGAAAATGATTTGTTGATGGCAGAGAAAATTCTGGAGAAATTGGATCCGGTTATTGAACGGGGAATGGCATACAGCGGGAGTGATGACGTGATGCATAATTACCGGGGATTGGATTTGAATTACTATGCGGTGAAGGTTTTGCAAGCACGTTTTTATCTTTATATAAATCAGCCGGATAAAGCTTATGCGGCAGCAAAAGCCGTGTATGATGTTATGCCGGTTAAATTGAGTGGGGTGGAGGATATGCAACGTAAGTATTTTGCATCTCCAACGGAGTGTTTGTTTGCTTTAAGTAATAATGCGTTAATCGATTACTCTGTTGCTGTTTTAGGGAATCCCGGAGAAAGGGTAGGCTCAGGTCTTTATATTACTCAAAAGATGTATAATGAACTTTACGAGGGTGTGAGTGGGGAGGCTCATATTCGAGATCTTTCCTGGAATAAGAATACGCTGGATAATTTTGGGAGCAAACAATGTGTGGTAAAGAAGTATTATTACAATACTTCCGAATCACATGAGGCTGATGTGTTGTTGATGAAATTACAGATTGTTCCGATGATTCGGATGTGTGAAGTGTATTTGATTTTGATGGAAACAACCATGGATCTTGATGAGGCAAATGTTCTTTATGTTGATTACATGATGGCTCATAACGTGGGAGATGTGACGAAGTTTGCTTCATTGGAAAAGGTGAAAGAATTCGTCATGAATGAAATTCGGAGAGAGTTTTTTGCGGAGGGACACATGTTTTATGCTTACAAACGTCAAGGCGTTCAACACATGATGTTTACAGATGAAGACAATTATATTGGTGAAAATGAGTATGTGTTACCATTGCCTGACACGGAGTATGATCCAATCACGTTGAATCAGTAATTTGTAAAATGGATAATATGGAAGATAGAATTTTTAAATATATAGTAGGTATTGTTTTTCTTTGCTCGTTGTTAAGTTGTGAAGAGAAATTGGATAATTATGATACGGAAACTTGTTGGTTACGTTTTAATTTATCCCAGTTGGCGGATACTTTACAGTCACGTTCATTTGTTTATTTGGGTGATGATGCAGAGACAGACACGGTTTGGATTGACGTGAAGACGATCGGGAGTATGAAAGATTATGATCGAAAAATTACTTTCACCCAAGTGATGACAGATACGACAAATGCCGAAGCTGGCAAACATTATATAGCTTTTGATGATTTGGCTCTTGCTAATGCTTATGTTATACCTGCAAATCAAATAAAGGCACGTGTGCCGGTTATTTTTAAACGAGATGTTTCACTGAAGAATATGGATGTTTTACTTGAATTTGTTATTGGATCGAATGATGACTTTCAACCGGGGTTTGTGAAGCCGGATCGAATTCAGGTTTGGCTCACGGATCGATTGGCTCGTCCTTCGAACTGGAATATGTATTTGGATTATTATATTGGTTCTTACGATAGAGGTTTACATGAGTGCTTGATACATATTACAGGAGAGAAATGGGATTACGATTATTTGTATGATGTTTTAGGATTTATTATTCCTGAAGATTCTTGGACTTATACGAATGATAATTACGAGGATGCATATTTTCAGTATTTGATTGGGGTGTGGCAGCAATTGCTGGAAGAAGATAATGCAAGGCGAATTGTAGAAGGTAAGGGGCCTTGGATGCGAGAAGATGGAAAAGAAGTACGTATTGGTGAAACAGAATAAATGTGCATGGATATGGAAAATAAATTGAAATATATTTTGGATATTTTGTTTATCCTGCTTGTTGTCGGTTGTTTCGATGATGAGGGGAATTATTCTTATATTAAAATTTCTGATATAGAGCTAAGTGGTATCGAGAAGGATTACCGGAAATACAGTATGCAGGATTCGTTGATTATTCCGGTAACAGTAAAGACTGAGTATGATAAATCGGATTTAAGATATGTTTGGTTCATTTATAAGGGTTCAGATATGGAATCGGTAGATACGATTAGTAGGGAGAGAGATTTAGTTTATCCTGTGGTTGAGGACGAAGGAGAATATACAGTTGTGTTGAAAGTACAAAATACAGTTAATCAATATGCTGAGTATGCTTCGACGAATTTGATTGTGGAGACCGCTTTTTCACGAGGTTTTTACATTTTAAAGGCTACGGAGAGTGGTGGAACCGAGTTGGATTTTAGGTCTGAAGATGGGAAAATGGGGTATAATTTGTTGGAGAAAGTATTGGAGAATCCTTTAACTGGTTTTCCGAAAGTATTGGCTCAAATGATGAATTATCCTTATGTGGATAAAATGACGAATAGGAAAGTTGTTGGACATGCTTTGGGAATTACGACAGAGGATGACGTTTGTTTGATTGGAGTGAAAGATATGTCTTTGATACATGATCGTCGGACTTTGTTTTTTGGTGACAATAACACCGGGAAACCTGGTCGTTTTTTCCGAGGAATGATGAAAGAGCATTACTTGTCTGGAGATGGCTGCTATTCTATCGGGGCCGGGGATGGTATGTTTGGACAACAATTAAGCACGGGACGTTTTGCTTATCCAAGTTCAATTTCGGGAGGAAGCAAGTGGCTTGTTTACGATCGTGCCTCTTGGGGGTTTATGTATTGGGATGAAGAGGCAAAACGTTTTTTACATGTTTCTTACAATGGAGAAGTGACTGCGTTTGAAAATGGCGATGGGTATTATAAGCCGAATGATATTAGGGATGAACTTTTGTATATGGGTGTTTCTCATTATGCTGGGGCAAATGATGTTTATGCTGTATTTCAAGCTCCCAGGGTTACTGAACGTAAATTGTATAAGATGAAAATAACGTCGGGTTCAAATCCTATTGATCAAGAAGGAACAAAGGTTATGGATGTTGCGATGAAGTTTAACTATGCGAGTCATTATGCTATTTGTTCTTATTCTTCTCCAATTATTTATTATATAGTGGAGGAGGAAGGGGGCTCCAAACTTTATAGCTATTCATTTGTTTCGAATAAAGAGGTGTTGGTAGCATTGCAGGGATTGCCCGAGGGTGAGTCGATTAATTTCGTTTCAAATCGTTTTTGGGGAGCTTTTGGTGATACAAAGTACAAGTTTGATTACTTGGTGATTGGAACAACTGCAGGTCAAGGAGATTATACCCTCAGCATGTATGAGATGGTGGGGGGATTACCTAACGGAGAACCTGTTATTCAGTTTAGTGGAATGGGTGAAGTTGTCGATATTCAGTACATGTCTCCGGTTTTTAATGAGACATGGGAATGGCAGTTGGGTGATTATGGATTAAGTTATTAAGATTGTTTTTGTAAATATTTTTAAATTAAGAGATGTTATGAAAAAGATTTTTTTTATATTATTGATCGTCATGTTATCAGTTCCGGCGTTAGCACAAACAAATTTTCGTGATGTTACTTATAAGGAGGCTATCGTTATCGCCAGAGCTGAAAAAAAACAGGTGTTTATTGATTTTTATACATCTTGGTGCGGACCATGCAAGATGATGATGAAGAATATATTCCCGTTAAAAGAGGTAGGGAATTATCTAAATGCTAAATTCGTCTGTATAAAGATTGATGCAGAAAAAGGTGAGGGACCAGAATTGGCCAAACGGTACAAGGTGAAAGCGTATCCGACCTTTGTGGTGATTGATCCCGAAGAGAAAGTGTTGATGACAAAAGAAGGGGGGGATTTTGATGGAAAGGAGTTTATTGGAAGTATTGATCGTCGGATAGATCCAAATAAAACGCCAGAACGTATGCAACAACGTTATGAAAATGGAGAACGTACGGCCGACCTGATTTCTGCTTATGCGGGTCTGAAAATGGAGGAAGTTTATAAAAACCGTCAACCGGATATGACCAAGAAGGAAGAGGCTTTCAAGATGGTGCAGGATTATTTTGATGGCTTGAAGGATAAGGAGCGTTTGGCAGAAGAAAACTTGTTTATCTATACGACTTACACGGAGAGTCCTGCAGATGCAATCGCTCGATATATGATTGCGAACCGGGATAAATTTGCTCCTGCGATCAGGAGTAATATTTCTGATCGAATAAAAGAACTGTACAAAATGGATGTTTTAAATTACCTGACGGCACGGATCCCTTTTAATCAACAGCAATATGATATTGTGAAAAAAGGAGTTATGGATCTGGGATTGAATAAAGATGGTTATTATACGACGGCATTCCGCTTTATTGAATCTTACGGTAAAGGGGATATGGACGCTTTCATGACGTTATGTGAGAAAGAGTATGATCAGTTGAATGATGATTACAAGTCTTCCCTCATGTATAGTTTTGCCAACGTGTTTGCTAATGCGGATGAAGCAGTGAAAAAACGGGCGGCAAAATTTATACGTCATTCATTCCTAGATATGGATGCGACCATGATTATATTTGTGGCCCAACAGCTTATGAAATTGGAAGGTAAAGGTCATTGATGATCGAAAATATTAAAAGAGGCTTTCGAAATCGAATCGTTGAATGTCCCGGTTCTCTGAAATAGAGGCCGGGATATTTTTGTGATAAGATTTGTTTGGAAAAAAGATATTTCTTGGCATGGATGATGGGTTGTTGGCTCTTTTTTTATATTTTAGCCGCACTAATTTGAAAATGTGATGGATATGTATACCGTAGATGAACTTAGAGCAATTATAAAGGAAGAGTTAGATAAGAAAGAGTATATACAGGAGCCGTATTCCCTGTTTGAGCCGATTCTCTATATTTTGGAGGATGGAGGGAAACGCCTGCGACCGCTTGACATTAATGGCTTATAATCTTTACCGGGAAGATATAGAGAGGGTACTGAAATCCGCTATCGGGATCGAGATATTCCACAATTACACGTTGCTGCATGATGATGTGATGGATGACGCGGAGTTACGGAGAGGCAGGCCGACTGTTCATAAAAAGTGGAACAGTAACGTGGCCATTTTGAGTGGTGATGCGGCAGCTATCACGGCTTATCAGTGCATCGAGCATTGCGAGGACAAGTATTTGCGCCGGGCGATTGATTTCTTTAACCAAGTGGCGATGGATGTGTGTCGGGGACAACAGTATGATATGTTGTTCGAGACTCGGAATGATGTTTCGGAGGAGGAATATATCGAGATGATTTATTTGAAGACTTCGGTGTTGATTGCCGGAAGTTTGAGACATGGAGCCTTGCTGGCGGATGCACCGGAGCATGAATATAACGCTTTGTATGAATTCGGGGGCTATCTGGGGTTGGCTTTCCAATTGCAGGATGATTATCTGGACGTGTATGGTGACGTGGCGGAGTTCGGGAAAAACATCGGTGGCGATATTGTGGCTAATAAAAAGACTTATATGCTGATCAAGGCGTTGGAGTTGGCCGATCCGGAGACAAAAGAGGAGTTGTGGGGATGGATCGAACGAAAAGAGTTTGATCACGAGGAGAAGATCAAGGCGGTAACCAGAAAATACGATGGATTGGGGATTAAAGAGGTTGCTTTCGCGGCAATTGATAAATATTTGAAGATGAGTCGGGATATTCTGGATAAGATTGATGTGCCGAGAGAAAGAAAGGTCGATTTCTATGAAACGTTGGACGCGATCGGGAATCGAAAAAAATAAAATAAAAGATAGATGAGTAAATCGAAGCAGCAGTTACTGGATGAACGTTATTTGAGGATGGCCCGGATATGGGCGGAGAATTCGTATTGCGAACGTCGGCAGGTGGGTGCGTTGATTGTGAGGGGGGATGCCATTATATCCGACGGGTATAACGGAACGCCTTCCGGGTTTGAAAATGTTTGCGAGGACGAGAATAACAAGACGAAACCTTACGTGTTGCACGCCGAAGCGAACGCGATCACGAAGGTGGCGAAGTCGAATAACAGCAGTTTGGGGGCAACGTTGTACGTGACGGCCTCACCTTGTATCGAGTGTGCCAAATTGATCATACAGGCCGGGATCCGGCGAGTGGTGTATTCCGAGAATTACCGGAGTGCCGATGGGATCGAGTTATTGCAGAAGGCTGGGATTGATGTGGCGTTTATCGAGTTGAACGGGAATCAGGAAAATAAAGATTAAACAGGAAAATAATGAATAAGAGTAATTTGAGGGCTTTGTTGACCCCGATCGTGTTGGCGTTGGCTATCGTGTTCGGGATGATGTTGAACCGATTTCTACCGAATCGGAATCGGGTGTCGGCATCCTCGGAAATGTTTTTGCCCGTGACGGGAAGTAAGCTGGATTTGATTATCAGTATGATCCAAAATTCGTACGTGGATACCGTGGACACGAGGAAGATCGTGGAGAACACGATTCCGGTTCTGTTGAAGGATTTGGACCCGCACACGGTGTATATTCCCGCGAAGGATATGCAACGGGCGAATGAGGGAATCGTGGGAAACTTCGGGGGAGTCGGAATCCAGTTCTACAAGTATTTGGACACGGTGACTGTCGTGAAAGTGGTTCCGGGTGGTCCTTCGGAGAAAGCTGGAATAAAGGATGGGGACCGGATTGTGCGGGTGAACGATTCTTTGGTTGCCGGGGTAAAGATGGGGCAGGATAAGATTCAAGAGTTAATGAGGGGGGAACTGGGAACGAAAGTGGAATTGACGATTGCTAGAAGAGGGGAGCCGAAGTTGATCAAGAAAGAGGTAGTGCGCGGAAGTATTCCGGTGAAAAGCGTGGACGTGGCGTATATGCTGAATGACACGACGGGGTATTTGAAAACAAACACGTTCGGTATGCACACGTATGTTGAGTTCATGCAGGCATTGGCGAAGTTGAAAGAGGAAGGCATGAAGAAAATTATTATCGATTTGCGGGAGAATGAAGGAGGTGTGTTACCGATAGCGATACAAATGATTAACGAGTTCTTGGATGCCGACCGTTTGATTCTTTACACGCAAGGGCAGGCGCAACTTCGTACGGATTACAAGTCTAACGGCAAAGGCCAATTCAAGGATTTGCGAGTGGATGTGTTGATTAGCGAGTTTAGTGCGTCAGCTAGTGAGATTTTTGCCGGGGCGATACAGGATAACGACCGAGGGTTGATCATCGGGCGTCGTTCCTTTGGTAAAGGATTGGTTCAGGAACAGCGGATGTTGCCTGATGGTTCCGCGTTGCGTCTGACGGTAGCCCGTTATTACACACCTTCGGGACGTTCTATCCAGAAACCTTATAACGAAGGGAAAGAAAAGTATTACAATGATATCTACAATCGTTTGGTTCACGGGGAATTCTCCCAAAAGGACAGTATTGTTTTTGATGAGAATTTGAAGTACCAGACGGTGGGTGGACGTACCGTGTATGGTGGAGGCGGTATCATGCCGGATGTCTTTGTTCCGGCGGACACGACCGGGGTTTCCCGTTATCTGAGCGACGTGACGAGAACCCAGTTCTTGTACGAGTACACGTTTGATTTCATGGATCGGCATCGTGCTGAAATGGTGAATCTGAAGGATTATAAGCAGATTCAGAATTACCTGAAATCATTTGATCTGGTGAACGAGATGGCGAATTATGCCGCCCGTCGCGGATTGAAACGGGACGAGAAGGGAATCAAGGAGTCCTACCAGATTTTACGTACCCGAATTGAGGCGTATATTGCCCGTCATACGATAGATGACGAGGGATTCTACCCGATTCTCGGTCAGATTGACAACACGTTGCAGGAAGCGATTAAACAATAATTGATGAAGAGAATATTACACGGGAGGCTGATTTTTGGCCTCCTGTTTCTGTTTCTTGCCTTAGGTAGTTTTGCCGACGGGCGCTATATCCCGGTTTATGAGGACGGGATACGGGTGGATTATAAATATTATTGTCTGGGATTCAACAAGGAGCATAAACAGGCCAACTGGGTGTACTACGAGCTGGGTGCTGCGAATTTGACAGGGAAAGCGAGTCGGAAGAATGATTTCCGGGTGGACCCGAAGATTAGCCGTTGGAGCGCCACTCCCGATGATTACAAGCGAAGCGGTTACGATCGGGGGCATTTGTGTCCCGCGGCGGATATGTCGTTTAACGCGCAGGCGATGAGCGAGACGTTCTATATGTCGAATATGTCTCCTCAAGTACCGATGTTTAACCGGGGAATCTGGAAAGAGTTGGAGGAGCACGTGCGCAATCGGGCCCGGAAGGAGAAACTTTACGTGGTAACGGGACCGATTTTCAAGAGTAATAAAGGTACAATTGGCAAGGGGAAGGTGACAGTTCCGGGATATTATTACAAATTATTCTACTCCCCTTCCAAGCAGCAAATGATCGCTTACGTGTTGCCCAACGAGGAGAGCAAGCGGTCCTTGAATAGTTTTGCCGTTCCCGTGGATAAGGTGGAGAAGATGACGGGAATTGATTTCTTTTCCCAGTTGCCCGATGATTTGGAACGGGTGCTGGAGGCGGACACGCTTTCGCACGTCTCTCGGGATGGAGGACAAGCATCGGAAAGTTCGTATCGCCCGACAAGAAATCAACAGATTATTACGGTTGTTGCCGTGGTTGTGATCTTCCTCGTGGTGCATTTCTTGCTAAAACGCCGAGGAGGTAAGAAGAAGAAAAAGAAAACGGCTCGCAAACCGGTAAAGAAAAAGAAATAAGCCCATCGGCTTATTTCTTTTTTAAAAGTGTATCAATGACTTTCACCATTTCCTCGAATTCTTTCGGATCGTAGAGGCGGGTGAGGAAGGCGATGTTACCTTCCTTGTCGATGATAATGTTACGGGTAACTCCGGCTCCTTGTGCGGCGTAGGTGTAGAATGCTTTGCCTTCCGGATCAAGGAGTAGAGGATAGGTGATCTTGATGTCCTTGGCGAACTTTTCGGTGGTCTCTTTGCTCTCTTTGAAGTCGATACCGAAAAGGGCAAATTCCGGATTGTTCTTGTATTTCAGCCAGATGTCCTTTTCGATAAAAGGCATTTCCTTACGGCATACACCGCACCAGCTGGCGGTAAATTGTATCATGATGACTTTTCCTTTCAGCTCTTTTAGTTGTTTCTTGGTGCCGTCGGGAAACAATAATTTGATGTTCGGGGCTTTCTCGCCTACTTTCACGATGTACCCTCGGTCGTCTTGCTGGGCTTTTGCCAGCGAACAGGTCATCACAAGCAATAAGATAAATGTCAGATGTTTCATAGAATAATGTATAGTTAAAATTTATGTTACAAATTTTGAGGCATAGTTAATGATTATTCTTGATAGTTGTGCGTAAGTTTGGAGTAAATATGTTTCAAGAGACTGACATTTTTCGTGTGCGAAAAAAATGAGACAAAAGAAGTAATTTCTTTTCGTATACGAAAAGAAATTTGTAATTTTGGAATACCAATTAATTATGAAACATGGAAATACCGCATTATTATGCTAGAATGATCTATCTGGATCGAATAAAACCATTTATTGACACGCAGATTATAAAAGTTTTAGTAGGACAAAGGCGTGTCGGAAAAAGTTTTATGCTTTTTCAGTTAATGGATTACATCCGGGGGAAAAATGCGAACGCTGATATATTATATATTAATAAGGAATTATTTGAATTTGATTCTCTTCGGGATTACACGGATTTAATGTATTATATACAGAAACACAGGGAAGGAAAGACAGGGAAATGTTACCTTTTTATTGATGAAGTGCAGGATATAATATCATTTGAAAAGGCCTTGCGTGGATTGTTGGCTGACGGGAGATATGATATTTACTGTACAGGAAGTAATGCCCGGATGCTATCGGGGGAATTAGCCACTTTTTTGAGTGGACGTTATGTGGAATTTAGAATTTGGGGGTTGAATTATTCTGAATTTATGCAATTTCATCAGTTGGAGGATAGTGATGAAACATTTTCTCGGTATTATAAATTCGGGGGACTTCCTTATTTAGTAAATTTACCTTTTGATGAGGGAATCGTGTCGGAATATTTAAGAGGTATCTATAACACGATTCTTTTGAAAGATATGGTTGATCGGTATGGTATTCGTAATGTTAGACAATTACAGGATCTTACCGTATATTTGGCTGATACGATCGGGAATATGTTTTCGGCGAGTAGCATTAGTGAATATCTAAAGTCTCAAAGGATTGATTTGACTCCCAAGATGATTTTGGAGTATTTAGGGTATCTGGAGAATGCTTTTTTTGTTCGTCGGGTGCGTCCCATGGATATTCAAGGTAAGAAACAGTTCCGGATAGGAGAGAAATATTATTTTGAAGATTTGGGAATCCGCCATGTGCTTCGACCTTTCCGTCCGAATGATATTGGTCAGGTGTTGGAAAATGTTGTCTATCATCATTTGATGGTTTGTGGATACACGGTTCATGTCGGGCGCGACGGGGATCGGGAGGTCGATTTCGTGGCGGAGCGTGATGGTGAAAAGTTGTATGTTCAAGTCGCTACTTCCGTGATGGAACAAAAGACTTGGGAGCGTGAATATGGAAATTTACTGGGGATTAGAGATAATTATCCGAAAATTGTAGTTACTTTAGATCCGCTTGAGGGGGCCTCTTTCCAAGGAATTCGGCAAATTCCCGTACGGCGTTTTCTTTTAATGAATAATTAAGTATGAAAAAGTATAAGATACATTTTGCCCCGGTACAGGGGATTACCGATTGGACATACCGGAATATACATGCGAAGTATTTCGGGGGTGTGGATGCTTACTACACGCCGTTTATCCGGGTGGAGAAGGAGGATTCGTTTCGTTCAAGGGATATGAAGGATTGCGATCCGGAGTTAAATAGCGTGGAGTTGCTGGTTCCCCAAGTGTTGGGAGGAGAGCCTGCGGAGTTGGATGTTTGCTTGCAGATGTTGGAAGGACGGGGATACAAGCAGGTGGATATTAACATGGGATGCCCGTTCACGATGATTTCCCGACGGGGAAAGGGTGCCGGATTGTTACCTCACCCGGAGAGGGTGGAGGCCTTACTGGAGGTGGTGAAGGATTTTCCGGAGATACAGTGTTCCGTGAAGATGCGGTTGGGATGGGAAGATCCGGGTGAATGTCTGAAGTTATTGCCCTTGTTGAATGCGGCCCCGTTAGCAGCGATATTTCTTCACGCTCGGGTTGGCGAGCAGGAGTACAAGGGGGAGACGGACAAGGAGGCTTTTGAGGCTTTCTATAAAGAGTGCGAACATCCGCTGTATTATAACGGGGACATTTTGACTTTGGAGGATATTCAAGCCGTGACGGAGCGTTTCCCTCGTTTGGAGGGAGTGATGATCGGGAGAGGTTTGTTGGCAAACCCGGCCTTGGCGCAAGAGTACGCGGAGGGTCAAGTGCTTGCCGGGGAAGAACGATTAAGAAAGTTCAAGGCGTTTCATGCCGAATTACTTGCGGCGTATGCCGAACGATTGCAGGGAGATCGCCAGTTGTTGATGAAGATGAAAACGTTCTGGGAGTATTTCATGCCTTCGACAGACCGGAAGATTTTGAAGAAAATTCACAAGAGCAATAAGTTGACACAGTATAACGAGGCGGTGGTGAAGGCTTTTATGCCGGGGGATGAGGAAGAATAAGTGCGGATGAAAAAGGCGATATATATTATCATCGGTTGTATTTCCGTGGTACTGGGAATTATTGGCATTTTTGTTCCCGGATTACCGACTACTCCCTTTTTGTTGTTAAGTTCGTGGTTGTTCTATAATAGCTCGAAACGATTACACGATGCTTTACACCGTTCGAAATGGTTGGGACCTTACCTGAAGCGTTTTCAAGAACGTAAAGGAGTCGGGTGGAAAACAAAGGCGGTGTCGATTGTCTGTATGTGGACCATGATTTCTATTTCAGCTTTCGTGGCTTTCGAGAACTGGCATGTGCGTTTATTGCTTTTAGGACTGGGAGTGATTGGAACGTGTAGTGTGCTGTTCATCGTTCCTAATGCCAAAAAGACGCCGGAAAACTGAATTCCCGGCGTCTTTTGGGTATTGAATATTATCCGATAACGATGTTCACGATTTTCTTCGGGACAATAATCATCTTTTTGATCTCTTTTCCTTCTAACCATTTGGTTGATTCAGGAGCAGCTTTGACTGTGGCCTCAATATCAGCGTTGGTTGCCGTTAAAGGCATGGATAGTTTGAAACGAACCTTGCCGTTGAAGGATACCGGGTATTCGAAAGCGTCTTCTACCAAAAATCTTTCTTCCCATTTGGGGAATGATTCTTTCGTGATGCTTTGGGTGTGACCCAACAGACTCCATAATTCTTCCGCCATATGCGGGGCGAAAGGAGCGATAGCGATCACGAGAGGTTCAAGGATGGCCCGTTTGTTACATTTCAAGGCGGTCAGTTCGTTCGCGCAAATCATGAATGCAGGGATAGACGTGTTGAACGAGAAGTTCTCGATGTCCTCCGAGACCTTCTTGATGGTCTTGTGGAGGGTGCGCAACTCCTGCTCGGTCGCCTTTTCGTCCGTGACGCACAGCTGCCCGTCGCGGTCGAAGAACAGGCGCCAGAAGCGGCGCAGGAATTTGTGCACGCCGTCGATGCCGTTCGTGTCCCAGGGTTTCGACTGCTCCAGCGGCCCGAGGAACATCTCGTACATGCGCAGCGTGTCGGCGCCGTAGTTATCGACGATGT
>ENA-ORUX01000753-ORUX01000753.1-human-gut-metagenome-genome-assembly--contig:-NODE-753-length-28709-cov-2.657395_pt1 | contig 28709 bp, 29 predicted proteins | sample MGYA00242087_ERZ509225 | MGnify/ENA primary metagenome ERZ509225 (study PRJEB26280, sample SAMEA2338864) | human gut metagenome | biome: human gut; feature: human-associated habitat; material: faeces... | reverse complement strand
TCCCTCGTTTCCGTTGTTGCCAGCGTTATTAATTCCCCACTGTAGAATTAAGCCGATGTCCCATTTACAGTAACCATTTTGCGCTAGACTATAAGAAACAATCTTACCTTGAGAGCTGATTGCTGATATTGCCTTCATTACAAATTCACACGTGGCAAGTTGATTGGTATTAGTGCCAGCAGCCGCAGTCGGCGCCGTTGGCACACCCGTAAAATCCGGGCTTAATACCGCAGCTTTTGCCGCAAGCTGTGTAGCCGTAGCATAATATGCTGGTAACTGTCCGCCTAATTTTTCTGCATTATTAGCTAAAGCAGCAGTACCACCATTGGCCGGCAGCGTCTCTGGTGCCCAAAGCACAATCTTCAATACCGCACTCCCGCTTTCAACAGTGCTACCAACTATTGATGGCCATATAGGTTCATCGGCACCGAGTGTCCCCGCCTGAGTAACCTTTGCTATGACCCCATTCGGCAGCGATGGCGACCAAACCAATTGTCCGACTACCACAGGCTTCTGCTCCTGCCACAGCATTTCAACGAAGCATCGCAGAATATCGTTGTTGTTTTGTAAAAAATCCATCATCGCAGCCTGTGTAGTTGCACCTTCTTGCGCAACACCATTTACCTTGTTATAAACCTTAAGGGCATCACCCATAATTTTAAACTTCGGAATTTTTAAGGCTGATTCAGCCATCATAAAACCTCCTTCACGAATCCCTGCCAGGTCACATCAACGTTTCCTGCAACAGGGTTATTATTTATATCCAATAGCTTAATCCTACAAGGATTACGACTGATGACCGCCGCCCTCGCAATAGTTACGCTGCCGGAATAATCTTGCACCGCATCAATCCTGACTGCTGTTGTATAGTAGTGCGGCGTTTTAATATCCAGCGTCACACCGTCCTCCGGCACGATCAGGTTTTCAAAATGCTCCTCTCTGTCAGGAACATCCACGATCATGACCAGCGAACGCAATACAGATTCTTCAGTTGTATTCGACGGAGCAAGCACGCGGATCTGAATTACATCACCAGCTTTTACCTGAACCTTACAAGTGTACGGCTTAAATAATACGGTTTCATCTGGCCAAAAAGCCCAATCTTCCTCATCCCAAAACGGAGCATCCGGAGAATCCCAAAAATTATTTTTGCCAGTAATCCTGTATTCAATGGCTGCAGGTCCGCTGATATCATAACGTAGCCAAAATTGTCCGGAAGCCGGCACAACAAGCTGTGCATTAAGATAAAACGCATTATACTGCTCACGCCAAAAAGCCCAATCAGGCTGTACCCAAAACTCACATTCAGGATAGCCCCAGAAATAAGACGATTGCGGAGCATGGATATATCCATCATCCAAAATAACGCCATTAGTAACGACCTTGCTCCATTGATCAAACGCAAAGTCCTCTTTGTAAAGCACGTTATCTTCAAGCGGATCTCCCAGATTCAAAACACAGTAAGACATACCCTGGCTTTCCTGCCCAGCGTTATCTACGGCTTTTATCATCACTGTATGTACGCCTTGGCGCAGCGCTTGCGTTTCAAAAGGCTGCAGGGTAATAAAACCACTGTGCAATTCGTAGGCGGCATTCCAATTTAAGCTATTACCCTGAATATACTTGATTTTAAAGCCAGCAATATCATTCGGGTTCGGATACTCAAACGTCCACCAAAAACGGCGGGTACCGCTTGAAAGTTCTTCGTGATCTAAAGTAGTAACATCCGGAGGCAATTCATCGATGCCCGCAGCTACCGGGCCAACGATAGTACCAGTAGACTGCCGGAGTTTAAGCACAGTAATAACCTTGACCATATACTCGGTGAAAGGCTGTGTATCTAATTCGCACTCCATACCGTATACCGACGCCGCAACCTTCCATGTACTGCCGTAATTGTCAGAAAGCAAGACAGCAAAATAATCTGCCTTAGCTCCTTCAGGAAGTTGCCAGGCAACAAACATTCTACAGCATAATGTTCCCTGCTTATTTTTATAAGCAACCTGCCTAGCCTGAAGGTTAATAACATTTTGAGCATCGTTATCTGTATCCATTGAATAGTCCGGCATCGGAATCTCGTAATTCTCTTCAAAGATGGCTGCATTATATTCCAGCGCTGTAATCTGGCGCTGATACTCTCCATTACGTGAAATGCTTGTCACGATAAAAGGCTTGCACGTACGTTCTACCGGACCAAGAGCAAAAATATCATGCACCTGCGGTGGATCAGTTTCATCAAAACCAGTTTCCACAGTGACAGAAATCATATGCCCAACAACATCAATACTGCTTACTTTCCTGCTGTGCAGATTGTCATTGATGCTGCGATACTGGAATTGGTAGTCCAACGTCATATCAACGGTATCCGGATCGATCGCCAACGTCACAACATACAGGCCGTTATTTTGGTAAATACGGCCACTGTGGCTCCACTGCGGCACATCATGAGCAACAAGTATCTGATCGCCAACCATACAGCCAATAGCATCAATCTCAGCCGAAAATTCAACACTCTGCAGCAACAGCTCGTTACACTTCAACTGATATTTTGCTTCACGGTACGCCTGATCCCAGCTGGTAATTCCATTGATCTGTATCTGCGTAGTTTTAGGGATTATACCTGGCTCGTCATAATTGTCGCCGTAGCAGGTCATAGTATCACGTTCATAATCCTTAGACGCATTATTGAAAGTCAATTCGATAGCATTAGCGCGATCCTTCGTTCCGAGCCAGGTTTGTTTAAAACTACCAGTAACTATATTACCCATCGTAAACATCTGCACCGGCTGCGAAACATGATCCCAAATACAACCAAACCTGGTACCGAATTGCACGATTTTTCCACGACCGACAGGAGCAATGTCTGTATTTACCTGCTGCCAAAATTCGCCGACAGTCGCCATCTCAATGTTGATTTTTAAATTCATCTTATCGCAGTGCTCTGCCCATTCCTCGAAACGGTCATACATCATCAGCTCTGCAGGTACACCACGAACATCTATAACGTTCTGGCCAGTACGAGGATCTTCTAGCAACCTGGCACCGTGGCAATAGTCATAAGCAGCCCAGGCCGGATTATTAGCTTCTTTTTCCTGGTACCCAACAGACGGATTATAGACCAGGACTGTCGCGCGTTCTTTGATAAACGTTAAATTCGGCGCACTCCCAGAAAGTTGATTTGTGGCCAGTGCTTTAAGACCGATAAGAGCCTTGTTTGGATAAATAAAATCGTCATAAATAACGCTTGATACTGTAGTCCACCAGCACTTCACACCATCCCTGGTACTATTGGTAGCCGCGCTGCGCCCGATCACCGTTACACGAACTTCATATTCGCCGGCCGGAATATTATCGATACGAAAACTACGCCTAACCGCAGTGCTTTGTGCCGCACTAACACGGCCATTCTTGGTTACTTCGGCAGTTGTGCTGTAGCCATCACCTTTAGCCTGCATTGTTTGTTTATCAAACCTAAATGGCCCGACATTAATACTGCCTGTTTCTCCCGGTGAAAATGATCCAGAATACCAACCGAAAGTATGAGCAAAAATCCAGACGTCTTTTGCACTCGGCTTACCAACACGAATCCGCCAATAAGTTTGTTTAATAGTATCTCCATCGCTATCTGTAGTTTCTGACTTAACTCTGTTTACTCGAATTTTCCAATTACCAAGCTCTGCAGAACCATCAATCAACTCAGCATTAACCGGGTTTGGTTTAACTATGGTATAACCGCTGACCAACGGCTTCCATTCTCCGCTCCCACGCAAAGCATAATCTGCATTGATATCTACCCAAGCGGTACTGAGATTACCATCGTCATTGGCATGATATAAACCTTGGCTAAACTCCACATCAATTATTATGCCCTCAGTAGTATTTCCCGGAATAACGTCGGTACGGTATTCATTGTTCAGAATTTCGTACCCAAGCGCACGCGGTGTGATAACATCGTTGAAATTGTTTATTATTTCCTGATTGTTGGTACCGGGTCGAATATCAACAGTGACATCCTTATAATTTTCAATTGGATTATCATTGAGCCTGACTTCGCTGATCGTCAGCGGTCCTTCACCGGCACAAACCATCCAATTCAATACCTGATCGTTATTATTATTGGTTATGAACTTAGCAATACTCTGTCCACCAGATTTTACCTTGCCGTAGGTTATAGCAACAGCATTGCCTTGACCGTCCATGGTCGTAATACCATTCCAGCTGTACGTTGGATCCTCTGTAGAATTGTTAAATTTACCAAGAGATACCTTTGGACTCATAAATCTGGATAACAATGTACCACCGATAAGCATCATCCCTGCCGCGGCCAAATAACCAGCGGTCGTCCAACCTGCTGTTGTTCCAATAGCGGTCCAGCCAACATTACTTGCTAATCCACCTACACCGAATGAAACAACACTCAACGCAACCATGGCCACAAGACCTAAAATGCTTTTGCCACCCTTGCCGACGACTGGATGTACAGTTATAAACGCCCCATCCATAACAAGCCATTGATCTGGATGTTCGATGATCGTACCATCAACCTGAATGTGCAGTTCCTGATCCGGCAGCAGGGTGCGGTATTCGGCTATATAGCTTTCAAGCACCTCACCGCTACACTCAACTTGCTTTATTGACCTGTCCTTATCCGGTTCAAACGGATTTTTTACAAAAACAATAGTAATCAAGGGTGATCACCCCACAAATTCATAAAATCCTTCAATCTGTTTCTGCCAGGCAATACTTTTAATATTGTCAATACAGCAACCTATTTTTTCTCTCGTATGGATAAAGCGGCCGTTACCGATATAAACCCCCGTATGATTTACTACACCTGGCGGCGAATTAAATCGCAGAGCAACCAGACATGGTACCGGCAAAGTTTCTCCTTCTGCAACTCGGCGCCATTTCGTAGTAGCAACTTCGCGCCTCAGTATCGCATTGATCCTGGCTTTATCTGAACAGTCCGAATAATACTCACCGATTTCTTTCCCGCAACGACGATAAATCTCAGCAACCAAACCATAACAGTCAAGGCCGACTTTGACATCCCGTCCTAAATTTTTAAAAGGTACGCCAATAAGATCAGCATACTGAATTGCATTAGACATATAAGCCTCCTTGATCGATAGCAGGGAACCCACCGAATCGTTTACTATTTCCACGTTTTCGGCAATCAGCCAGCGTATGATTGCAACCTTCAAGTTCAGATGTACATCCGCACTCTGGTCCTTTATAACGAAAAGAGCAGTTATTTTTCTTGTACGTGTCCCACGGTCGACGTGCCTGCGACGGATAACTGTTACCCAAGCTGAACGTTACCCACTGTTCAGATGCAGTAGCATCGGTTACGGAATAAACTTCCTGCAGCTCTGGCACCGGATTATCCAATGCAGTCGACAATACGACATATAATGTTACCTTTGCATTGACACCACCACCACCGTGATTTAACCAATACTCCATATCACGCGTTGTATTATCTACCTTCAGCTCAACGCTTGGTATAGATCCTGACCCGTCCTCTTTGACTGTACCAATCTGAAAAGGGAATGCCTGATATAACTGATCGCACCAGTAAATATCCTCAGTATTTGCAACAACGTGAATATTATCTTCAGCTTCCAATCCCGGCAATTCTATCTTCAGCAAAATCAAAAAAGCGGTCCCGCTGCATAATTCATTCTTGGCAAGCTTGGCCAATGTTGATAATTTGATCGCCATGTCCTACACCTCATTCAGTGTTACAGACACCGTATAATAATGCAGCATCTTTGCTTTGATCTTCGGCGCCGATCCAAAACGTACAGCGTACAGTTTGCCTGATACCGGATCAGTCCAGTCAAAAGCTTCAGCACCAGCTTTTACAGTATTGCAGTAAAAATCTACAAGCAGCTCTTTTTCCGTATCTGGCAGCGAATTCCACTCGACAGTAAAAGTCTTGCGAATACGTGTAAATTTAGGGCGTGTCTGTTGGGATCCATCTTCATATTCTGACCGTAGCGTTGGATCAGCCAGTTGTTCGTCCAGCGGATAATCAGGATTTCTAATTCCAGCTGGGAATATATATTTTGATGCCATATTATCCCCCCTAATATGTTGTGACAGCTGAGCGCATCACATCACGGAATCCGCCTTCATTGTTTTGTACTGCCTTCAGTACGATTCCAAGCACAAGGCGTTCTCCGTCAAAAGTTGCACTACCCTTGGCAGCTTGTACTGGTTGCCCACTTTCATTAGTGATATTCACTTCGATATTTTGAATACCGGCATTACCGCCATTTAAAGCAGCTCTGGTTTGCTCTGCAGTATAAACGCGTCCTGGTGTATTTAAGTCAAGAAGCTCTGGGCCTTTTTCGCCAACAAGATACATTCCCCCAGGCGCATAACCGCCAGAAGCAAGTCCTCCCATAAAAGAGCTACCAGAATATTTTGTTCCACCAATACTAAAATTGGCTGAATGAGAGAGAATACCGCCAAGATCAACATTGCCGCCACCCATACCGAACATGCTTGTAACCATGTTCATGACCAGCCCCTGCATAATGACTTTCATCATCATGTTCCAAATGCTATTGGTAAAATCCTCAAAAAGCTGTTCAGACATTTGTGAAAACGATTTCTGTTCCGTCAACATATTTTGCCCAAAGTTGGTAAAGGTTCCCAAAACGTCATCTAACCCTTGCCGCATTGTACCTAATTGGTCATATTGCAGGTTTTTGATCTCATCCATTGCCGTACGCCAAGAAGCTGTTAAATCTGCCGATTGAGCATCCTGAAGTTCCTTTGTTGCTGCAGCATACTCTTGTTGGATACGGAGTTTTTCTTTCTGCGTCAGCTCCGTATCTTCAAGTTCTTTCCGCAATTTTTCTCTGTAGTTCTCCAGCTCCGTCACACGCAGCGCATCAATTTGGCTGATATGCATAGAATAGGTATCTTCCAGTGTCTGGTAGTAATCCATGTCCATACCATGTTTTTCTGATAGATAATCCCGGTAATTCTGTGCAGACTGCAAATCTTTGTACTTTTCAATCTGACCTTCTACTTTAGCTATTTCAGCAGGATCCACACCGGCAAGCTGAGCCTTGCTGATTGTAGAATTCATTTTTTCTATTTCTTCAGCAAGCGAAGCATTAGCAACATCAAAAGATGATCCAGTCTGTTCAATAATCTTGCGGTTTACTTCCTGTGACAGTTCAGCAATTTTCCCTTGATACTTCGTTAGCTCTTTAAGCGCTTTCTCCGCATCGCGTTCTGCCTGTGACTTCCCACTTTTGCCCTTCTTGGCTTTTTCCAAACCGCTATCAAAATCAATAAGGCTTAAATCTTTAGAATTGACACTCTTTTGAATAGCATAAGGATTAAAATTTTCACTGGTTCTATCCCAATAATCACTACTTTCGGTTTGGCTTTCATCACTGTTACTAAAATATCTGCGTTTTAATTCATCAGAACTGATATCATTTGCTGCAGCATACATCCCTACGGTTACAGCACCGACACCAGCTCCAATTGCCAACGCACCTGCGCCAACAACACCAGCCGTAGTTAGCAAGCCAGCACCAACACCAGCTATTTTTACTGCATTATAAGCATCAACCAAATTTCCCAATTGACCAATCAATGTTCCGATTGCACTTATAGCAATACCTGCCTGAAAAGCTGTAGTTCCAAGACTTTGGGCCATAGTATCGCTTTCATCTGAAACCATAGAAATAGTTCCACCTAAGACAGCGAGCGTACTGCCCAAACCAATCGCCTTGTTGTACAGACTCACATAGCGTTCTGCCTGAGTCTTTGCCGCCCTGGCAGCAAGCAAGTGTTTTTCCTGTACTTCTATAGTCCGTACAGCAAGTTCCCGTTGTCCTTTGGCCGCCATCTGTGCTGCTTGATATTGCATCTTACCAGCTTGTTCTGCCGTAGCTCCCATCAATTTGTATCGCTCATTCAAAGATTGAATTCTTACTGCCAATCCGTTATAACCATCAGTAGTAAGCTTGGCTACAGCATTTTCAACAATTTGTCGATCTCTTGCAGCAGCAGCAACTCTATTGTGAGCCTGTTGCATTGCATTTGCAGCCTGATTTGCCATCTGCATTTCTACTTGATACCGTTCCATGATGGTTGCCTGTCCAGATCGGTATAAACCTAATGTTCTTTGAACGGCTCCACCTAGCAAACTTTGAGCTTGATAAGCTCCATTAGTATTTGCCGTCACTTGGTATATATCAGTTGCAACTGTTCCAAACTTCCAAAGAGCAATTCCACCAGCAATTAAGGGAATATTATCAGCAACAAAAGCAAGCCCTGTTCCTAATGTTTTTACTGCCGGTACAGCAACACTACCAGCAATTTCTCCAACTTCCCCTATCCCTTTCGCAGCATTTACAACATGCTTACTAAAGGCAGCCATACTACTCACAGCATCTGGATTGAGTTCAAAACTTTTTTGATCCAAAAATAAATCGGCGACCTTCGCCAAAGTTTCTTTATAGTAGTTATAAAGTTCTTCTGTTCCTGTCGCAGCACTACGCGTATACCCTTCACTTATTTGATCCATTAAGCCAGCCATAGTTTTAGGAGTTTCCAGACTGGCCCGCTCAAAGCCCTTCATGCGTTTCATCAGAAACTCAAAAAGCCCCTCGCTGCTGGCTTTAGCAGCGGCAATATCCGCATCAGTCAATCCCAAAGCTACGGCCAACGTACTCGACTGTGGCCGAATACCGCCCTGCACCATATCACGCAGCTCCTGCACAATCTGATTTCGCGGCAAACCCAAAGACTTTACTGCATTGACACCTACTGTTGTAAACTCCTTCAGTTGATCAATATCCATACCAGCAGCAAGTCCTGGTCCCAGCAAAGCTCTAAACGCTTCAACTAGATCTTCACTTGTTGCTGCCGTTCGCAGAGCAGCATCGTTCAAATCATGTAAAATACCGCCAGAGATCTGCATCGCCTGATTCCATTCCAGCTGCTTGCCGTTAATTTCAGTCATCGACTGCAATATACCGGCAATACCTAAGCTGTTAGTTTCCATGCCTTTGGCAAATTCAAAAGGCTTTTTTATTAATTCGGCGCCGAGATCCGCAGCATTATAAAGCCCGGTTAACGCCGTTGCTAACCCTGCCGCGTATCCAGTAGCAGAAGCAAATGATACCCCCATACCACGGCTTGATTTATCCAGTGCGCTAATTGAACTTTGCGCCCTGTTTAATCCGGGAGTCATGGCGTCCACTAATGATATTTTCACTCTAGTTTCAGCTACTGCCATCTTATTTCTCCCCTCTCTCAAGCACTAAATCAATTTGAATACCCTCCATCAACTGTAATTTTTCCAGCAACAGAGGCGACATCTGGATATTGTAATTTTTCAGCAAATAATCAGCTTCCAGCCAATCTATACCGACCGGATACACACCCGACATAGTGGATATGTATTTCCAACAGCGCTGTATTATCTTCCATGCTACAATAGCCTGTTGATTACCTGGCAAGATATCAGGCTGTACGTATTCACAGCTGTCACACGGAGCTTCTACTCTTTTACTTCCGTAGATTTTTCGGCAGTCTCGGCAATACTCTCCCCGCTCTTGCCGCCAAGCGAAAAGATTTTCAAGTTTTTTATTTCGTCTTTTCTTATCTCGGTGCTCATCGCAATCGTACTAGACATGATCGCCATAACCTCACCATAGGAGAAATCATTTATATCTGCCTCCGGATAAACGTTTGCAAATACCCACTCTGCCATAAATTGGTTTTGTTTTTCCGTGGATTCAATCTCTTTAACTTGGGGAATCAGCTCATTTGCATACTTACAGTGCTCGTTCCATTTCATTCCGCGAATTTCTAAAAGCATTTTTTTATTTTCAGGCATTTTCAACATCTCCTTATTCATAACTTGCTACTTTGTTTTGCATGGTAACCACGATAGCAGCATTCTCATCGCTATCCTGATAATATGCGCTGTATTGCAGTTCCTGTTTGATGCCGGAAGGACCATCTACAGCCGGCGAATTTCTGCTAAATTTAATCTCAGGCAGCAGTAAAGACATTTGTAATTCTCCTACTTCGAGTGTCAGCTCAGCACTGGTTTCCGTATTATTCTCGGCTAATTCAAGATAAGTATTATCGCAAAAAAAAGCAGTCATACTGCCAGAAATATTGATGAGTCCCTCATTTACAGCTGTACGGTATCCTTTGCCACCGAGAGCATAAGTATCGCCATCCAAACCAAAATCAATATCCATTGTGAACGCTGTAACTGTAGCGGTTTTATTCCCACCGAGAATCAAATTAGCCATAAAATTATTAAGCCTGTTCATGACCGGCTCACTCGGGCTAGTGCATATCGTTGTTGTGCTGATTTTTTCATCGCAGCCCATGATCGAGATAGTTGCAGTCAGCTCTCCATCGCCACCTGCGGATATAGATATTTTTGATACCTTGCAGCCATTATATTTTGCGTAGGAATTGATTTTTGAAAACCCCTTTTCCAAGACTAATGACGGCTGGTCATCAGCTGGTTTAAATACATGCTTGAAAAATCCATCCTTGCCTTCTACCGCGGTAGTAACCGGTGCGCCCATGGCAGCCTTCCACCAATACCCAAATGCTGTAGCGTCCATTGGTACCGCTAAGTCACCACTTACATCAATATTACCCATAATAGGCTCAACTGGATCACGACGGCCACGAATAGTAGCAGGATCAGTTTTATTTTGACTCGCCGCTAAACCGCAGGTATTGAATGGCATTTGTACTGCCTTAGTTGCAAGATCTGCTGGATCCTTGCCAAATTCAGTTTCAAAGCCCATTTTCAATGTCGTATATACACCAATAGCCTGGCGTGCATGCAACTGTAAATTCAGTTTAAACAATGTCATAACCCCCTTTTTAAAACTCTTCTTCATAAGATGTGCTGAGCGTCTGCTCCATAGTCCACTCACATTCGATATCAGTAACCCAGTGAGAACCTGCAGAATCCAACGCCCCCAACTGAATCACTTTAATACTTGCTACTGGCCGCATACCGTCTTTATAAGCGTCCAGTTCCTTCTGTATAAGAATGGCAAAGTCAGCCACCTCTTTACTACCAGCAAAGACCTTTACCCCTGCCTCTGTTTCAAACGGATCCTGATCATCGACAGATATCCCAATACTAAGATTGCAGTGATAACTACACTCCCTTTTTCCAATACCTTCTTCTTTCCAAAGCGCATAAAAGAAAATATACGGCGTGTCTGCCTTTGTAGGTGAAAACGCTTCTGTCGCATCACCTACGGCAATCTTAGGGAACTTCTGATAACGTTCTTGGCAAAATGCCTGTAACTTCTCCGATTTGCCTAAATGATTAGCTAGAGCAACTGCGAGATCAGTTAAATTTTTTTGTAGCTTGCCCATCTGTTAACCCCCAAAAACTTGATACTTGCGACCCTTCCCAGATGTTTTTCTAAAACTACCGCCATTATCTAAAAACTCCTGAGCTTTTGCTGCCACATATGCAGGCAGCTTCGGCTCCAGTTTGTTCATGATCGGCTCAAAAAACGGTCGTGCCGGTACCTTTAAGTGAGTAGTATCACCCCGCAATGGATGGCCAGCTTTACCCCAACGCTTTCTAACCCAAGCCGTTACCGGATAAGTAGCACCCTCTTCCTGAATACGCCCATACTTAGCAGATGCCGCTGACGTCCAGCCAACCTTCACAAGTCCACCTGATACATACTGATATCCGATTGCATTTATTAACCGCCCATACCATTTTCTCGGAGCACCGGCACGTAAATCATTACGAACTTTCCATGGTATACGATTTGGCCAACCAGCCTTAAAATCACTGCCACCTTTGCGCAGTTCGCTTTTGATCTCACGTTGCACAAAATAACCCATACTTTTACTGCAACCACGTACGAAGTCCGGCGAATTGCTGATGAGTGATTGCAGATATTTAGATATTCCGTTTTGAATATTTATCTCAATCATCATCGCAAACCAGTCCTTTCATCTTTTGATGCCGATAGCGTAGTATTTCCAGCAAGACTGTCCTTCAGATACACAGCATTTACATTCCACTGCTGTCCTTCGTATACAATTGAGTCACCTGGTTTAGGGCTCGGTACATCAGCATCGCTGACAGTGAAATTGGCTTTATCGCTAACCTTAACAGCTCGATCCAACTCTTTAAAATACACTTCACTTCTGTTGAATTCTTCGCCAATTTCTACAATGGCTGGAATCTCGGTATCGTTATAAACGATTTTTTCTGCCAAAGGCCCCATAAAAAATGCCTTTTGCATAATCGCTTTAATCACATTGTTCGCCATAAAAACCCCCTTTTCACACGTTTTAGGGTGTAAAAAAATAGGGGTAGGCAAAATCCACCCCTATTCAGTTTTTAAGTTTCTGCTATTCAGATGCTTCAGCTGCTGCAGCTACTGCAGCCACGTCAGCACCAGCATTAATTTTCACATCAACCGTTGCGCCAGCTGTAGCCGGAGCTGCAGACCAAGCAATACCCAGATAAGTATTGCTGCCTTGTGTAGCAGTAACCTTTCCATCTCCTGCCAGGTAAACGCGCACTCCCTGGGTAATTTCAGCAGAATCTGTAGTAAACGAAAATACACCGCCCACCGTCAAAGCAATCAGCTGACCAGTTATACCAGCAGTTTCAGCCACACCACAAACAGTGCCGACAACAATAACGTCTCCTTCTGCTACGTTTGCTGTACATTTATAATCGATCTTATCGCCCTTACGGCGGAAAAAAGCTTTTTCTTTTGCCATGATTTAATCCCCCTTATTTCCCTGCATTTTTTACAAAACCGCGGTAATCCAAAGCAGCAATACCGAAATCAAGGTACATTCTGAAAGAACGCGCCAAGGTATCAAACGAATCCTTAGATTCCAGAATCGGTGTTTTATTACCGTTCAGATAACTGATTTCAATACCTTCTACCTGGTTTTTCGCAGCAGCAATATACCAAGCATCTGCATTGATATCATCTAAGGCGGTATCTACAACGATATCTAAAGAATTACGGAATACGTTTGCCACACCGGAATGAGATCCAGCCGGATCTGCCAAAGACCTCAGCAGCTGTTCTGCTGTAGTTTCATAAGTAGACGGAATGATCAAATACTTCGCATTCAAATTCAGGCTGTATTTCTTACTGAAATCCTTCTGCTTCCGTAACAACTGCCGTGCTGCAGATAAAGTTTCTGTACTCGGCGCTCCTGCTTTTGCAGCCAGATTACCATTAGCAGAACTGTAAGTGATGCCTGCGAGAGCAGTGTACGCCAAACGGTTGATCTTGCGTTTAAAAGCTGCAGCAAATCGATACGGGAATTTTGCCAAAATATCCAGATCATCATTAATAAATAATTGTCTGGTATAGTCCCATGCAATGCCGTCGGTGCCAAGTTGAACCGCAGTTTTTTCCTTATCAAGCTTCGCACGAGTGAATTCCCCATTTTCTGGAATCAGTTCCGGCTCCTGAGCCCCACCCAGTTTGTAACGATAAGCAGTTTTAAAATCACTCAAGGTCCCTTCAACAGTCCATGCTTCAAAAGTAGTATCTACTTCTGTGTACCCTTGGCTCATAGAGAGTCTTACTGTGGCATTCAGTAAGTCAGAATATGTGCTGCTTGTCATTGCGCGAGCAAAAAGTTCATCAGAATTCATATGCATAACGTCTTTTTCTCCGGAGCGCATCAGGATATCACGAGCAATATCACGTTGGCTCATGCCCCGCATTTTTTCAGCACCATCTGCAGGTTTTGCAATCGCAAGACCTGCGCGCAAAGCTAAAGCATCACGATATGCTGCACGCAGCTTATCTTCTTCGGCAACCCCCATCTCAAGCTTAACAGATGCTCTAGTAGCATTACGCTTACTAATCACTTCAAGCAGCTCACGGTTAACTGTCTCAACATTCGTCCCATCATTAATCCATTTGCTGCGCTGCTCGCTTTCGATATCGAACTTATCACATAATTCGTTGATATCTGCACAGCGTTGACGCTCCTTTTTCTGAGCAGCCGCACGAATCTCATCTTCATTCACTGCCGCAGCTCCGACAGTAGCTGCACCTCTGACTTCTTCAGTTTGGTTTTCTTTAACAGGCATTTTTTCTCCCCCTTTTAATTCTCCGGAACTACGCTCCGGCACAATATTTTCAAAATCATCGGGAAACGGCAATGACCGCCCTACTCCCACAGAAGCATCAGCTGGTACCGTCACAATACTAGCTTCAAATACTTCCCAACGGCTTGCAATCCAAGCAGGACCTTCAATACCGTCAGCAGATTTCTGTCCCTTTTCAACAACAGTCCATTCATTTACACGATATCCAACTGAAACTCCACGAATGAAGCCATCCTTGACAAGTCCCATAATTTTTTCAGCTTCTTCAGTCTGAGCAAATTGGATTTCGGCATAAGCTCTGCCACTCTCTGTCCAGATTCTGGTAGGCTTGCCGATGACAGCGTCTCGTTTATGATTAAACAAGATCGGCATCACCCCGGCCGCAAAACGTTCAGTATTCATGGCCTCGTCATTGCAGCGTAAGATTTCTTTATCCCCCCACCAGTCAAGGCAAGGCGTTTCGCTGGCGAACGACATCTCCACAGTACGATTTTCTTCGTTAAACTGTCCCAGTGCCGCACTACGCCAACGAGGAATATTCATACGCTCATCACGCGACATATTACGGTAATGTTCGTCATTTAGTTTACTTGGCATTATTCTCTCCTTCCTGCTGTATACCAGCCGCTAATTTTTTTACTGCTTCATTAGCAGCCTGGTCAAGTTCCTCTTCCCAATCTTTACCCTTTTTGGCAAAAATTTCCTTGAGGTTCGTTTGACCGGTTTCCAACATGAGTTTGTTTGCCAGGGCTTCTTTGTATGGATCAATCCACGGCAGTCCCTGTCCAATAAATTCATGCTTTAAATATTTGGATGTATTTTTGTAAAAGTCCCGCGGAACTTTATCCGCCGGAATCCTACCGGATAAAATCGCAGACAGCACAACATCCTCAAACACGAAATCCAGGAAGTGGTCTATCAAGAACTGCTGCTCCTGTTCAAAAACCTTCCAGTCTTCTAGTAAATTTTGCCGGGCGCTGGAATAGTTGACCTGGCTAACATCACGGCTAACCATTTCATAAGACAGGCCATGTCCCGCAGAAATTTGCCGCAGCATGGCCAGATTATAGTCTGCGAGTTCGCTGCTCTGCCCGCTAGGAACTAGTGTTTTAACATCCTCGCCTGGCTTTAATTTATTGACCGAGCCTGGAACGATACGCTTACTTCCTGCAGCTTTGCCGCTATCACTGTCGCCTGTCGCTACAAGAGAGTTTCCCACAGTCGGCGCAGCATCTTTAGCGCTGGTAATCCATACAGCTATTGCCGCATTTATTTTTTGCTTAAATGCCACCGCCTCAAAAAATTCGTCCAGGTCGTGAATTTTATCCAGTGTCCTGACGAGCGGCGTAATTTCCCGCACTTCACTTGGCCGGCTATGATTAGCCAAGAAATAAACTCGTTTCGCTTCAATACGTTCCGGTTCCAATTGCACGAAAGTTTCAAAGCTATTTTTTCGTAAGTAATACGACAGCGGCTTGCCGGCATCGCTCACCTCGATACCGCCGACTATAGCATTTCCCTGCGGTGATCGTAATGCAGCCGGTCCTTCCAGCTCGTCCACCTCTGCCAGCTGAATTTTATACGGAATCCGCATATCGTTATCGACAACTTTTATAGCCAAAATACCGCCATCAACCAACCGCCGGCGCACTATCATTCTGAGGATCTCATTCAGTGAAAATTTACCTGATACGTCACAGTTACCCGGTCGGCTAAATTCGGACCAAAGTTCTTCAAGGATATTATTCCAGTCCTGATCTTCTGTCCTGACCTGCAGGTTGAATCCCTTGCCAACGACATTGCGTTCAAAGGCATTCAAGATACTGTTGACGATCTCTGAATTCCGTTCCAGATGACGTGCTTTTCTTCTGGCCAGATCCCGGTTCGGCGAATTTAAAGCCTCAGCGCTTCCATCTGTCGGATACCACCCGGCAGAATTCCGCCACGTTGGAACATTCTCATAAGCATTAGCGCCACGTAAGGCTATTCTATGCGCCTTCCGCTGGAAGGCCCATCGCGGAGAAAAGAACCCGATAAAGTTATCTACGCGCTCTGCAAAAGTAGGATTTCTCTGATTATTCGTCAACCTTCTATCTCCTTCCGTAGTATGTCAGCGGCGTTCCAAAATACTCGCTGCGACCGCTTGCATTAAATTCGGCTATCTGCTGCTCAAGCGCAGCACGCTCAGCTCTCAATTCGCTTAAACTGGCCAGCTGCACTTTACCATTTCGGGTCTGTATAACCTGCCCGCCGTTCATAACATTAGAAATCGCAGAATCAACTTCTACTAACCTTTTATTCAAAGTTTCGATGTCCATATAATCCCCCTAAATTGTAAAGCCTGGTTCCGGAATAGCTAATTCCTCATCTTCGGCAGCTGTATCGGCCGGTTCTTCGATTATGCATTCCTGCAAAGCCCGCATGTTTACCAAATCGGCGACTGCGAAAGCATACACACAGCAGTCCCACCAGTGATTCTGCTTGGCGCTTGTTTTCGGTTCCCATTTTTCCCGGCCTTTGTCGTCTATAATTCGATGCTCAGAGGTTATGTGCTCTGCAAACTCCCTGCTGCAATCGGCATTTAACATCCACGAGCTGCGCCCGATCGGGGTACCAATCCTTGTGGCGATATCGTTTTTATACTGATCTGTGTTTACCAGCCATAACTGTAACGGCATTTTTCCTGGTGATCTCGGTTCAATGTTTGTTGCACGAAGATATGCTGCCATCTGGGTACTGCTGCCTTTGACTGGGAACGCTACCCCCTGATGTTGCCAGCAGTAATCATAAACTTCTTCAGTACGATATCCGGTATCAATACCATAGATGCATACACGGTATTGGCTTCGGCCGTCTTCACCTGGATAAAGCGTTGACATAACCGTATTTATGTCTTCCCACGTCGTTACCTTGCCATAGCCTAAAACCTGACTTGTTACGCCTGGACCCCATGCATGTATCTCCCAGTAAAAATGACCTTTCTGCACGTCCACGCCGCCAGTTAAGAGCTGCGCCCAACTGGGAACGATGAACATTGGGCATTCGGTCTTATGCTGCAGCACGATATCGACATCCATAACTGCAGACTTACTTTCCCACGGCTCACCCAACCAAGAGTTAACGAAGTTCTTAAGCTGCAGCGGATCATCTTTAGATCTAATGAATTCAGCTGCCATCTGCCCAAAAGTTACCCAGGGCGAATACAACGAGTTCAATCCGTAGGCAATACTGCGTGGTTTTCCTTCTACCTCGTTGAGTGGTACCCATTTACCCTGCACCAACATATCAGGCTTGTATTTATCAGTAATATGCTCATGACATTGAACGCACTCATAATGTGTATGCTCTTCTACATAGGTCGCTTCCTGTTTAGAATCAAACTTTACCTGCTCCCATTTCAGCGGCTGCATCTCGCCGCAGAACGGACACGGCACCTGATATTCATACCGTACGTCCGCTGCTTCATACAGCTGATAGATCTGTCCCGTTTTTAACGTTGGCGTTGACCAGAAAAACAATTTTCTCCGGCCCGGCCAGTTCTTGGCACGTTCTTCCGCCAGCTTTAAAGGGCTGGCTTCTTTACCGGCGATCTTAACGTATTTATCGATTTCGTCCATAATAACTGTAGGCGATGACCACGAAGCCAAATCCATTGGCGACCTGGCGCTGCCAAATTTACAAAAGCCGCCGGCAAATCGCAACATCGTATCTTTACTGTCGCCGCGCTGATATTTGCCGTCGAAACACCTGTTACTTTCAAGAACCTTCTGCAACCGATCAGCCGAAAACTCTTTCAACGTTTCATCATCTGGAAGAACATAAATAATACGTCCAGGTCTCTGATCTATTATCGACCCGACAATATTAATGCCACACTCGGTACCGCCGACCTGAGTCGGTTTCAGAAAGATAATTTTTTCGACACCTTCGCGGTTAAAAGCATCCATGATATCTACCAAATACGGAACGATCTCATTTCGCCACGGCCCTGGCCGGCTGGTTTCTTCGCTGCTCATATAGCGATTTTTAGCCGCCCACTGACTCACTGTCATCGGCTCATCGGGCTTTATTTTTTGAAATACCCTTTTAAGAACCTCTTCTAGGGCGTCCACCTGTTTTTTTAGCAGGTCGTCTTGATGCCGGAGCGCAGAATCTTCCGCTATCAGCAACTTCTTTGAGCCCCTCTCTAACATAGGTATCAATCAACCCCCTAACCTGTGGCGCCAGTTCCGGATATTGACTGTAAATTTCAGTCATAACATGATCAGCAATCGCCATCATGCTGGTTCTGATACTACCAAACGCTTCCGTTAGACGCTCTTCAACCAACACAACAGAGATCAGTTCCCCGCTTTTTATCCTCAGCTCCTGCTCTGCTATAGCTGCTCTGGCCTGTTTCAGCCGAGTATCTGCAGCCAGTTTGTCAGCTTCAGCTCCTGGACCGCCCTGAATCCCAACAGCTCGCCCGCGCCAATTTACAAGCGCTGCAATATCCCACCAACCACGCTTCTCCTTCGGCGCGCCCTTCTTCTCCCAAGCACTAAGCGTCTTATCAGATATCTGCATAATTTCACAGACCTTCGAGGACTTTATCAGCAGGCGCTCATCTGGAGTTATTTCCAGCCAGTTTACCCGCGGAGCTTCATCGTCACTTTTATCAAATTTCGCCTGCAGCTCCAAGAATGCTTTAGCAGCCTTCGGATCACCACGAACATGCTTCTTTCGCTGCTTTGCTTTCGGCGCTCCAACAGGACCTTTTTCAATTACTGTTTCAGTAACTTCATAACCGGTCGCGTTCTTTTTAAGCGACTCCATAACCTCTTCAATTTTCGGATCCTGTGGTTTCGACATCGCATCACCTAAATTTTCTTCAAATCGAGAAAATTCGATTTTTGCAGAATTTTTGTTTTTAACAAAAGGACAGTACAAACCCGCTTGTAGAGCAGTGTTTCATCCTTCTATATATAATTTTGAAGCATTAGCAAGGCCGATACAAGTACACCAAACCCCAAAAAGTCGCATAAGTGTCGCATCTTTGTGGGACAAAAACGTCACCAATATAAAAAACACCCCAAAAAGGGGTGCTTTTTATATTTTTTTAGCTTTTAATCCTGTAGCTGCTTCGAACCTATTTAAAATAACAGTACTATACACAGGATCGATCTCCATCATATAACATCGGCGACCAGATTGTTCGGCTGCTATGAGTGTGCTCCCGCTACCACCAAATAAGTCAAGAACAATACCACCAGCTTTACTGCTGTTAACAATAGCCTTAGAACATAGAGCAATCGGCTTCATAGTTGGATGCACATCATTGCGCAGAGGTTTGTCTACTCGCCATATAGTAGATATGTTATTTAGATCAACTAATTCATAACTCGGTACTTTAATAGCAATATCGGCAATTCCGTTCAGTATGTGTATAACAAAGCCACATTCAGATTTCTCTACAGTTATTGGTAAATCATCAATTACTGTTCCCTGCTTTCGGCCTCCGTAAAATTTATGAGCAGCTCCTGGTTTATACCCATATAAAATTGGTTCATGACGCCATTGATAATCATTTCTGCCAAGGGTAAATACATTCTTCAGCCAAATTAAGCATTGCTTCAGACTTAATCCGCTTCCAGTAAATGCTCTTCTAAATTCATTACTCGCGCCGTCAGCATGACAGACATAGATTCCTGCCCCAGGTTTCATACTTTCAAAACAACAATACATGACCTTATCAAGAAAAACGCCAAAACTCCTATCATCCATCTTGTCATTTTTGATCTTTAATTTTTCTTTTGTCGACCCAGTGTAATTTACATTATACGGCGGATCTGTAAATACCATATCGGCCAATTTACCATCCATGAGCAACGTAACATCTATCAAATTGGTACTATCTCCACAAAATAACCTATGGGATCCCAGCTCCCATATTTCGCCATAACTTACTCTGGTATTATTACGAGCTTCAGCAATAGCGCTTTCAATATCTATATTATCTTCAACAATTCCATCTTGCCCTATTTCAGCAAGCAGGCCGTCTATTTCATTATCACGGCAACCGAATAAAGAATAATCGAAGTCAGCATCCATCTCCGCCAAGATGTCTTTAAATGCTTCTCTGTCAAACTCAGACAGTTCCGCTATTTTATTATCGGCTACCATGTCAGCATACTCTGCCGCCTCATTCTCATAATCTTGATAATCCACTGGTACCATTTCCATACCAAGATACTGAGCTGCCGCTAAACGCCCATGCCCTACAATCACATATCCTGATCTTCTGCTAACTACGATAGGGCGTCGAAACCCCTGATTTTCTATAATCTTACCTAAAATAATAATTTGCCGTTCCGGATGTTTATTCGGATTTTTAGGATGCGCAACTAATTTATCGGTATTGACCAATTCAGTGTAGCTGCAACATATTTTTACATCAGCCATTTTTCTTTACTCCTTCAGCCATTGCTCATAAATTTCTGTTGCAATATGCGCCATCATATTCGGTGGCACACTCATGCCACAAACATACTGCACGTTCATGCCATCAAAATCATAATCCTGTGGGAACGTTTGGCAATTTATAAAATCACTACTGCTAAACCGCTTGCCGTCACACATCCTAAAAAACATACCAGAGGCTATTATAGTGTTGCAAATTCGATCATCTTGAACAATATAATCATTGAAGCTTATATTGCGGCCATAGAGCCTTTTATTTATATCGCCCAAACTATGATCAGACGGCTGACGTTGCTTTAATAATTTACTCGTTTTTATGCCATATTTGACCGCTACGCCATTTTTACTTCGTGCTTCGTAAAAGTATATCTTCGGCCTGTTAAAATTCAATACAAGCGGTTTATGGGCCTGATTAGTTGCAATAAAAAACACTCGTTCCCGTTTGCTTGGAACATCCATGAACGCAGCATCTAATTGAAACAGCTGCACACGATATCCTATTTTGTGAAATTCTCCAATTATTTCATTGACATAACCTTTAGCATTGCCTTTGATTATACCCATTACATTTTCTGCAATAACGATTTTGGGTTTCAACTTGGCCACCGTTTCCAAAAAAACAAAAAATAAATCATCCAGCCGCTGACGCTTCTGCCCTTCTCTAAATACTTTTTCCTTATTCCAAGCCCGTTCCCGCAGCCCGGCCATAGAAAACGTGCTGCATGGTGGAGATCCATCCAAAATATCTAAAGTAAAAAGTTCTTCAGGCAGGTTCTGCAGTTTATTGAAATCGCGCAGATCCATACAATAATTAAACTTTGGCCTATGATTTTTCACGTACATCGCATTGATTTTAGGATCGATTTCAATATTTCCAATAACATCAAAACCAGCTCTTTTATATCCCATAGTTGAACCGCCACCGCAGGAAAAGCAGCTAAAAACTTTGATGTGTTTTTTATCCTGAACTATGTTGGCCAGATCCCATTTATAAGAAAACTCTGCCATGATCAAAATTTAAACCCGCATCTGGGGCAAGTATGTTCAAATTTCTCATCATCAAATTTACCAATGTCAATTTCCTGCGTATTGTTTTGCTGCACAGCCCGTTCAACGCGACCCATAATTTTATCAATGTCATCCTGTGCCATTCCGAAAAGTTCTTCGTCAAAATCGTCCAAGTCCTGAAGCATATCCGATAAAACACTGTTATCGAATTCCGCAAACTCAGCCACTTTATTATCAGCGACCATATCAGCCCATTCCTTGGCTTCACTTTCATAGTCCTGGTAATCTACCGGCACGGTTTCCATTTCCAAATATTTCGCTGCCAGCAGCCGGCCATGTCCGACCGTAACAAATCCTGATCTATTGCTGACCACAATCGGCCGTCTGAATCCCTGTGATTTTATCAACTTGGACAATATCTCAATTTGTTTCTCCGGATGCCGATTCGGGTTCTTGGGATTTTCAATAAGTTCATACGGATCCACGAGTTTACCATAAGAACACATAATTTTTATATCAGACATTTTTATCACCTCAAAACCATAGTAATAAAAAAACAGGCTATTAAATCAATCAAGATTTAATAGCCTGTTAATTTATTTTATATCTCTGTTATACATCAATGTTATATATAATCTTAATATATAATTGCCCATAATGCGTAAATCGATATTCTTTTACTGTATCACTTTCAAATTCAGTTCCAACATACTTCCAACTAGATGCCCCTACATTCAATTCTTCAAGTAATCCTTTCCCTATAAGTCTATTATATAATGAAAAAGCTTTTTTATTATATGCATTATAAGGACTTACAAAAGGATCACTAAAAGTCCATTCAGGCCCCAAATATTTAGGTAAAACTGCATTTTCGTTTCTAGTACAAAACTCTCTATATATTTCAGATAAGAACTCTCCTTCCTCAACATTTAATGACCCTACTATATCGATCAGAACCTCAGCTTCAGATTCCGATATTTTATTTTCCCCCAATGCACTAATTACTATATCAACCATCTTATCTATTTGTTCTTTTCTATGACATCTTGCAGCTTTAATAAATGAATATTTTAAAAGCCCCTCACCATATTCAGATCTTCCACGTTCCATAAAATTCGCTTCCGCATCTGTTTCCAATCGCTCCACACGCTCTTTTATATCATTAACCAACTTTGTCAAATTCTCTGTTTCTATCGCAGACATATATTGATATACACCATTCGCCACAGGGCAAACTGTAGTAATAGCAGCAATAATAGCATGTCGACCATTAGAAAAGACTTTATCTACAAAACGCTCTTGTTCTGTCACCAATACCACCTCACGCTCATATTATACCTTAAAAATAAAAAAAGGAGCAAAAACTGCTCCTATAAATCGGTACCGAGTTTATGGCCAAGTTCCAAACATATGCAATTCAGGCGGCGATAAAACTGAGACCGACTCAACCCCATCTCTCGCGCAATCTGGTTATCAGTCATACGCGGTCGTGGTGCCCAAAACTTTAACTGCAGCAACTTCTCGTCCTCTTCCGAAATCTCTCTTCTGAGTGAATCGATTGCCCTCACGATCTCATGGAGTACAGCGATCCTAGTCTCAATATATGCGACCTTTTTACTACCACAGTCAGCTCGATAAGCTGGATACTGCAGCATTTCCATTTTATTTCGGAGACGCTGCAGCTCATTAACAGATTGCTGGTAGTCGCGCAGTTCCGCGCATAAATATTTTCTTGTTTCTTTCCGCACGACTACCGTCCTCCATTTAAGCTTCTCTAAAATCAATATCAGGATACTTATAAAGCAGCATTTTCTTCTTCAGCAAATACACCTGCGTCCGCATCCCTTTCGTATCGACATAATATATATGCCCGTCAGCTTCTGTAACTTTGAAATCCGCTCTGTAAATAATTGGCCTTATCTTTTTCCCTGCAACCTCGTAAGCAGGCTGTAAAACAAATTCAGGCTGTAATTCAATGCTTTTTACTGCACCGATACGCTGCAGCCAAAGTAAATCTTCGTAATAAGTTGCTTCCTTTTTGCTATCAAAAGCAATTCCATTCACTTCGGTTATTTTATTGCCATATTTCAGAGCCAGATCACAACCTGGTAAAGCCGAAGCAGGCGTTACACTGTCAGAACGAATTTTTTTCATGAGATGCGGTGGTAAATTATCCCATCCCATCTACTCCACTCCTTCTCACCGATTCCGTCTTAGTCTAAAATTGGTTTTTCGATAAATAAAATTCCACTGGATTATGCTACCAGCAGGAGCGCAACTGTAAGCCCACTCCAAAAAGCTGTAATACTTATCCATATATTCTTCTACTACTACTAGCTGCCTACTTCTGTTGTTCATCTATCTTACACCTCTTAACGGCCGTGATTATAGCATCTATATCCCAATCGCATGGCACTGATTCCGCCATCATTAGACAAGAACTGTACTTTTCACCTTTTCTAGCATAGGCCATAGGACATTTTCCTACGACACAATTATCGTCAGTACACACTTTTTTTATTATTTTCAGAAATTTTTTAGCTTTCATTTTTCTTCACCGCCTACCGGTGCAAAAAGTTCATGCGTACCATTTTTTAGTGCCAATTCTTCTTCGGATATTTCGTAACCCAATTTTTCTAAAAGCTCATAGGTCAAATCAAGTTGTTTATTACAACGATACTGCTCATTCCAGTCGTAATAGGTTTCGTATTCGTTGTCCAACATAAGCCATGTAACATTCAGCAAACTTTTTTCTGGTTCTGCAGCAATCTTATTTTTTATAAAAGCGGCCATTATGTCATCTTCCTTTGCCGCATCTTTGATTATAGGATTTTCACCAATAAAATCAGTATAGTCTTCGATGTCAGGTAAACAGGAATGAAATGACCAGATTATATGAGCCATATTATACTCAATGATGGTGGTTAGGTTCTTTTTAGCAACCGCATTGGAAATTTCTTTTACAAAATCACTCCTAAGTTTATACGCCCGTTTTGTTATGGCTTTTAGTTCCTTGTGCCGTCTAATGCTTTCAGTATTTGGTTTTTCATCATTTTGAGAAACATCATCTTGCTTTTTATATAACACAACATCACCATTTGCAACTATATAAAAATACTCTACAGATTCAGCATCATCCCGCTTTTCTACAGTAAAGTTTTTCTTCCTAAGCTCATATTCATAATAACCACGAATGTATCGCAAACCAGCTGTATCGTCAACTGGTTTTGCAAATTTTGCCAGTTCAGCAATTAGAACTTCTCTATTTTTATTTGCTTGTTCTTTATCAATGGCACTCTGCAATTTCCATTTGAAATCAGAGGTACCAATCGCTTCGAGCACACTGTTTTTCAGATCAACATCTTCTATTTTCTCCAACTCAATGTAATCGCTTAAGGTTGCCCCACGCTCAACTGATTGCCGAAACTTTTCTTTATCGAGATCCAAAAGTTTTACCCTACGCCGAACGGTAGTCGTTGAAAGGCCGGTCTTTTCTGAAATATCGCTAACCGACTCGCCGAGATCCAGCATCATCTGAAACCCTTCAGCCTGCTCATACAGCGTTAAATCATTACGCTGCATATTTTCAAGCAGCATTGTCGCAATCTGCTCATTGTAGCTCATATTCGATATAACACACGGAACTTCTTTCAGACCGGCCAGTTTAGCCGCTGCTAGGCGCCGATGACCAATAACAGCAATATAGCCCATTTCTTCTTGTTGTTTGGGATCGTCCGCACCAACTCCAGTAGTACTAGAAAACCATGGGACAACAGTTAAATTTTGCAGAATGCCTGTTTTTTTAATGCTTTCTGCGAGCTCGGTGAGATCACCTAACTCTTTACGTGGGTTATTGTAATGTGGATGTATTCTTGATATTTCTATATTTTTTATCATAATTTTTTCTCCTTTCAGAACGGTATCTCTTCGTCAAATGGTACTGCTGTACCGAATGATTCCATACCGCTGCCACCGGCATATCCATTGTCTCTACCTGCTGTGCTGCCAACCGTATCGGAACGCCGCTCAATAAACTCCACGTTATTGACTATAATTTCCGTTACCCAGCGTTTCGTACCGTCTTTAGCATCATAGTTGCGAATCTGTAACCGACCCTCTAGCAACAATCTATGGCCTTTGTGGCAGCTATTTCCGCATAATTCAGCGATTTTTCCCCATACAACAATAGGAATAAAATCAGCTTCACTCTTTCCGTCTGCATCTTTAAACGGCCTATTTACAGCCATCGTAAACGTGCATACACATTTACCAGCCTGGGTATATTTAACCTCTGGATCTTTCGTTAAGCGACCCATTAAAATAACTTTGTTCATTTCGAGCATCCTTTCTTTTTTCTCATTGCTGCTAAAATTGATAAGTACTCATCAGCATAGAATTTCTTCTTTGCCGCTTTAATTTTCTCGATGTGGTCTCTAAATGCTTTATATTTTTCGCACTCGTCCCAGCAGGAAGAATGCCTCTCACTACAACCATTACATGGACTTTTACTCATCGTTGCCACCGTCAATAGGGTCTGCGTAATAGATCTTTTTCCCAATAATTTGCTCGCTAATATAGCTCAGCTGGTAACTTAGAAACCAGCCTTTTACCATGATTTTATGGTGTTTTCCAAATTGCTGCCAAACCACAGACTGTTTTACAAGCTCATCAAGACTGGTTATCATTGCCCCTTTTTTATATTTTGGTTTACTCATGCCTTCCACTCCTTGTATCTATCTACGCAGCAGCACTCCACCATGTTCCCGTCAGGACCCTCAACAAAACCTTCTCCGTGACACGTAGGGCAATTCCGTCGGTACTTTGGCACAAAAGTTTTAAAATAGCCTCCAGCAAAAACGTGTGGAGTTTTCATGAACTGCTCTTCAGTCTTACTCTCGGCTACTATTCGTCCATACTTCACTGCCGCGGCAATCAAGTCAGCCTGATCGCCGCCATACTCAAGAAACTTTCGCAGCGCATCCTTCGCCATAGGTACACTGATCCCGCGTTTTCGTGGATATACCGTTTTAAAAACATCCCAAAAACAATCTACTTCTTCGGCTACTGACATAACGCTAACCCCCGCTTCTTGTTTTGGGATTAAATTATTATCAAAATCCAATCCGTCAACCGATCCATCGTCAGAGTTATCCACAGGGGTAGTATCTACTTCTAACGTAGTATTTACTTTACTATTCTTTACTTTACTTTCCTTTACTTTACTTTCCTTTACTTTACTTTGTCGCATTTCTGTTGCAGAAACGCCCATTTCTGTTGCGGAAATATTTGTTTTCGTTGCAGAAACCATTTTCGAGATCGGTTTTTCAGGTTTTGGCACCCCTCTTTTTTTGAAAACGTCAGCAAGTCGATCTGTAAAATTCTGGCACCAGATAATTTTATCCACAGCCCAGAGGTCTTTATCAATAGCACCCAATCGCCCTAAGAAATTTAACATGTCGGTCACCTTATCTTCGTCGATCATGACCTCTGTGCACAAATATATCCAGGTCGCTTCATCGCTGCAATCCATGTACAAACCGTCACGTTCACCAAGCAATTCAAGCAAGATAAACCAAAAGGCATAGCCATCATTGCCGAAGCGGGAGCGTAACGCTTTTACAGTTTGCTTTTTTTGAGCGCCAACATCGTGGCTATAGTAATCGACGCCTATTTTTTTCGCCCGTGCCATGATGATCTATGCCTCCGTAATCAAAATTTTTTCGCTTCGATATTTTCGCCGCTGCGATCTTCTCCAAAAGGTAATGTTCCCTGCCGGTTCTTCATCGACAACCAGTCACCAGCTTCAATAAGGTTCGGCAATATCGATTCTGGCTTATCCCAGCCATATTTAAGGTTACTGATAACCTCAGTAAAGCCTTGTATATCATAATTTCTTAAACTACCATCCGGGCTGATTTTGCGCATTTCGTTGTATAAATGCACTAAACAATGTTCGAAGCTCTGCTGGTATTTATCAATATTCCCCTCATATATCCTGATGACATGAGTAAAATTACGCTTTGACATCTGGTTTAAAATTTCTTGCCATTGCTGCGATAAAACGCCGATATCCATAAATACCGGTTTTTTGCACGATGTTTTTTTACCTTCTTCGATTTTCACAAACAAAATAGCTGAAGGATTACAGCCCTGCAATTCTTTGAATTTCTCCCATAATGCCTTAGCCAAGGGGGTATAAATATTATTTACAATTTTGTACTTTCCGCCGAATTCAGGTAAAACAACTACATCTTCAGGATGCTGATCTGAAAATTCTTTTTTTACACTGGAAAAATCACCTTTCAGTGGTTCGTCCTCGCAGACTTCTTCACTGGATAAGAATTCTTCCTGCTCCTGACGAGCAGATTCACGATTCTTATTAAATTGAGCAATACTTTGTACAGTAGTCATTATTCCCACTCCTTACGCTTCACAAATTTTTACTGGTTTTCCAGTTACAGACTGTATCTCTTTTTTAAACCGTTCCTGATCTCCGTTAACGCTTGATATATGCATTAGATAAATAACCTTGACTCTAGACAGATCCTGAACACTTAAATACGATTTCAAATTATGCAGGCTAAAATGACTTGTTAATAACCGCTTGGCCTGCGATTGAGTAACCCTGCCGCTCAAAAGATTTTTATCAAGAATATCGAGCGCATAATTGCACTCGACCATAATTTGAGTTAAATTTAAAAATTTATACGGTAAAAAGAAAGTATCCGTCGCAAAAAGCAGCCTATCTTCGCCGTCCTCAATAACAAATCCCAGCGGCTCCGCTGCATCATGTTGCGTCCTAAAAGGCTGAATTCGCCATTTGCCGATGTTTTTTATCGTATCAGGGCGAACTACCTCAGCATACTTTGCCGCAGCACCTAGGGCAGCCTTGGTGCCTTCTGACATATACACAACAACTCCGTTATCAATCAGCTGCATAACACTTTTGGCATGATCTCCATGTTCGTGAGAAACCAGCACACCATCCAATCGCCCCAGCTGGTGCCCGGTTTTCTTTCTGATATCGCTAAGTTTTATCCCCGCTTCTATAAGCAGCTGACTGCTACCGCTAATTAAGCGGTAGCAGTTTCCATTTGAG
>ENA-ORUX01000735-ORUX01000735.1-human-gut-metagenome-genome-assembly--contig:-NODE-735-length-29001-cov-31.081808_pt1 | contig 29001 bp, 28 predicted proteins | sample MGYA00242087_ERZ509225 | MGnify/ENA primary metagenome ERZ509225 (study PRJEB26280, sample SAMEA2338864) | human gut metagenome | biome: human gut; feature: human-associated habitat; material: faeces... | reverse complement strand
CACGATGATAGAGAACAGTGCCGCCAATGCCATACACATTTGGAGGATCCACCAGTAACCACCAATTACTCCAAACGGGTAAAACCATAGGAAAACATATCTAATATAATCAGTCAAATACCACTGATTTATAGTTAGTTATGAATGGATGCCGCTTTTTGATTGGATAGTTATATTTGCCTAATTTGGGATATAAAAGCACGCTTTTTGTCCCGTTTTTGTCCCGCCGTGAATTATCTTTGTTGCGATTGCAAGTGACTGATAAACAATATAGTAACAAATCCAAGAATCGGATAACACAGAAAAGAAAATGGGACGAAAGAAGAAAGAAATCAAAATCAAGGAGCCTGTCCGCATACGCGAGAAGAGGCTCAACGATGGCAATGTAAGCCTGTATCTCGACATGTATTACCGTGGCGTAAGGAAGAAAGAGGGTCTGAAACTCTACCTCGTGCCGGAAACGGATGCCGCCGCCAAGTTGCAGAATAGGAACACGCGGAAGCTGGCCGAGCAAATCAAGGCGCAACGCATCCTCGACATTCAGGAAAAGGGTCTTGTGAATTGGGAGGACGTGAAAAAGGCACGGATGACGCTCAGCGCATGGGTGGCAAAGTACACCGCAGAAGAAAACGGATTAAGTCCGGCCAGCATGAGGTCGAAGCGGAACGCACAGGCAAGGGTGGAAGAATACCTATTATATATAGGTAAGCCGACCCTCGCCCTTAAAGAGGTTGACAAGGATTTTTGCAAGGGCTTCATCGCCTTTCTGAAAACCTGCACGTTCAACCAAGGCAAAAAGACGTTGAGCAGCACCACCTGCCGCATCTTCATGAACCGCCTTGCCGCCGCTTTGAACAAAGCCGTAAGCGAAGGTCTGATAGACCGCAACCCTTTCAAGCTGTTGGAGACAAAGGAAAAGCCGCAAAAGCTGAACGCCATGCGCGAGTTCCTGACCATTGAGGAACTTCGTGCGCTCATTGCCGTACCTTGTAGGTACGACATCGTGAAAAAGGCGTTTCTGTTCTCCTGCTTCACCGGGTTGCGGTATAGCGACATGATGACATTGAAATGGAGCGAAATCCACAAGGCGGCTGACGGCAAGACGCTCTACATCGAGCATCAGCAGGTGAAAACCAAGAACACGGTAACGATACCGCTCTCCAACGAAGCCTTGAAATGGATGCCCCGAAAGTCAAAGGATGACGACCGGGTTTTCCATCAGTTGCGCATCACCTCTACCACGGTGGAAGTCGTGTTGGGCGAATGGATGCAGGAGGCCGGAATACAGAAGCACATCACCTACCATTGCAGCAGACATACGGCGGCAACCCTGTTGCTGACCCTCGGTGCTGACCTCTATACGGTGAGCAAGATACTCGGACACCGGAGCATCCGTATGACCGAAGTCTATGCCAAGATTGTGGATAAGAAGAAAATCGAGACGATGAACCTCGTGAACAATATGTTTGTATAACCGATAAAAGAGAAATTTATGAAAGTAGAAATCAAAGTGAGAATGTTGACTGCCGGAAACCGCAGCCTGTATTTGGAATACTACGAAACAGGCTTCCGTAAGAGGGAAAACCTGCATCTGTACCTTGTACCCGATGACGCACCCAATGCAAGGATGCTCAACGAACAGACCTACCGAAAGGCGCAGGAGATACAGGCGCAACGCATCCTTACCCCTCCGTCTTTTGAGAAGAAGAAGCAGAGGAAAGAAAACGAAGCGGTCAAGACGATGACTTGGCTCCAGTGGTGCGATGACTATGTGCAGTGTGCCATGCTGAACGGAAACTGTCAAAAGATGATACAGCATAAGGATGTCGTGCGCAGACGTATTGAGGCTTTCTTGAAACGAGCCAAGAAAACGGATGTCCTGTTGAAAGACGTGGATAGGGATTTGGTAAGCGGACTGTTCGGATATATGCGCAATAATTACCGCAACCGTAAACAGATAAAGGCAAATGGCGGCAAGCTGGCGGCTTATACTCTCGTGCTGTTTGAGGAAACGGTAAAGGCCTTCTTCAACAAGGCCGTGCGTGACGGACTGATGGCTTCCAATCCCGTTCAGGAACTTACAAGGGAGGAGCGTTTCCATGCGCCGGACAAGCACCGCGAATACCTGACGGCTGACGAACTGAAACGCTTTCTTGCCGTAGAGCCGCAAACCTATATGGAAGAAGTCGTGCAAAGGGCTTTCGGCTTCTCGTGCATGACGGGGCTTAGGCTCGGCGACATGCAACGGCTGCGGTGGAGCGACATCAAGGACGTAAACGGCGTACAAACGGTGTCGGTCATCCAGCACAAGACCAAGCGGCCAGTTGCCGTACCGCTCAATGCGTTGGCTCTATCGTTGCTTCCTCCACGCCCCGAAAACGGAGAGGACGGCATCATCTTCCCGTTGGTGAAGAAGCCCGACAACGTGGCGAAGTACGTGCGCCGCATCAAGGACAAGGCAGGGATAGAAAAGGATTTCACCTATCACAGCAGCCGCCATTCGGCGGCAACGCTGGCGATAACGGCAGGTGCGGAACTCTACTCAGTCAGCAAGATTTTGGGGCATGGCAGCATCGCGTCAACGCAGGTTTACGCAAAGGTGAAAATGGAAAAGAAAGTTGAAGCAATGAACCTGACAAACGGTGTGTTCTAACTTGAATGATAGCCCAAACAGGGGGTTGTTGAAATGACATCCCCCTATATTTGAAGTAGAAGTTGTTTAGGGGGTCGCTAAATCAACGACTCCCTATAATGTTTCATATTTATGGAGAAGAAATCATTTTTGTAAAAACACAACTCGTTGGTTGTGTTTTCTCGAATAATTGTATTACCTTTGCATCCAGACAAGATAAGGTAATCTTTCAATGAATACAACGACAGATAAAATGCCTTGTATGGCTTTGGAAGCCGTAAAGCAGGAAACTGGTGTGAAACAGGATAAAAAGGATTGGGCGGAATATTCACAGTTGATTGCCGCCGCCATGTCAAAACGGATGACGGAACTCGGCTTGACGCAACAGATGCTTGCCGAAAAGATGAACTGCACCCAGCAATACATATCCAAAGTGCTGAAAGGCAAAAAGAATATGTCGTTGGAAACCATTTGCAAGATAGAAAACGCATTGGGAATTGAGATTATCAGAAGTCTGAATGATAATAAGTAACGCATAAAAGGTAGAACAGGAATATGTCTATACAAAGTGAAGCGGCATTGGAAGCCGGACTTATCGCCACGCTCCAGCAAATGGACTATGAATATGTCCAAATTGCCGAGGAGGACAATCTTCAAGCCAATTTCAAGAGGCAGTTGGAGATACACAACCGTAAGCGGTTGGCGGAGCATGGCCGTACCGAATTTACGGATGAGGAATTTGACAAGATACTCATCTACCTTGAAGGAGGCACACGCTTTGAAAAGGCGAAGAAGCTCCGCGACCTTTATCCGCTTGACACGGCGGACGGCAAACGCATCTGGGTGGAGTTCCTTAACCGTCAACAGTGGTGTCAGAACGAATTTCAGGTTTCCAACCAAATCACGGTGGAAGGGCGTAAGAAGTGCCGCTACGATGTGACCATTCTTATAAACGGTCTGCCTTTGGTACAGATTGAATTGAAACGTCGGGGCGTAGAGTTAAGGGTGGCATACGACCAAATCCAACGCTATCATAAGACTTCTTATCACGGGTTGTTTGATTACATTCAACTGTTCGTGATTTCCAACGGTGTCAACACACGCTACTTCGCCAACAATCCAAACGGAGGCTATAAGTTCACGTTCAACTGGACGGACGCAGCCAATGTGCCGTTCAATGAATTGGATAAGTTTGCAGCCGCATTTTTGGAGAAATGTACGCTCGGCAAAATCATAGGAAAATACATCGTGCTGCATGAGGGCGACAAGTGCCTGATGGTGCTTCGTCCGTACCAGTTCTATGCCGTGGAGAAGATATTGGATAAGGTGAAGAACTCCAACGACAACGGCTATATATGGCATACAACAGGAGCCGGAAAGACCTTGACTTCATTCAAGGCGGCACAGCTTGTTTCCGAACTGGACGATGTGGATAAGGTAATGTTTGTGGTTGACCGTCACGACCTTGACACCCAAACCCAATCGGAATATGAAGCCTTTGAGCCGGGTGCGGTGGACGGCACGGACAACACGGATGAGTTGGTGAAACGGTTGCACAGTAATTCCAAGATAATCATCACTACCATTCAGAAGCTCAACGCCGCAGTTAGCAAGACGTGGTACAGCAACAAGATTGAGGCCATACGCCACTCCCGTATCGTGATGATATTCGACGAGTGCCACAGAAGCCACTTTGGGGAAAGTCACAAGCGCATCATGAAGTTCTTTGACAACGCCCAAGTGTTCGGCTTCACGGGTACGCCCATCTTCACGGAGAATGCCATTAACGGGCATACCACCAAAGAGATATTCGGCAACTGCCTGCACCAATACCTTATCAAGGATGCCATAGCCGATGAAAACGTGCTGGGCTTCCTTGTGGAGTATTATCATGGAAGCGAAGAAGTGGAAAAGGGCAATGCCAACCGCATGGAGGAGATAGCCAAATTCATCCTTAATAATTTCAATAAGTCAACCTTTGACGGTGAGTTTGATGCGCTGTTTGCCGTGCAATCCGTACCGATGCTTATCCGCTATTACAAGATATTCAAGTCGTTGAAGCCGAAAATCCGTATCGGTGCAGTATTTACATACGCTGCCAACAGCAGCCAGGACGATGAACAGACGGGAATGAATACGGGGCAGTATGTCAGCGAAAGCACAGGCGAGGCGGACGAACTGCAAGCCATCATGGATGACTACAATGAAATGTTCGGCACAGCATTCACTACCGAAAATTTCCGCGCTTACTACGATGACATCAACCTGCGCATGAAAAAGAAGCGGGCTGACTTGAAACCGCTTGACCTCTGCCTTGTCGTGGGAATGTTCCTTACGGGCTTTGACAGCAAGAAACTCAATACGCTCTATGTGGATAAGAACTTGGAGTACCACGGATTGCTGCAAGCGTTCAGCCGAACCAACCGTGTACTGAATGAGAAAAAGCGTTTCGGAAAGATTATATGCTTCCGTGATTTGAAAAGCAATGTTGATACGGCCATCAGGCTTTTCAGTAACTCAAATAATCCCGAAGAAATAGTACGTCCACCTTTTGAGGATGTGAAAAAGGAATACCAGCAGTTGGCAACGGACTTCTTGCAGAAATACCCGGAGCCAAGCAGCATAGACCTGTTGCAGAGCGAAAAGGACAAGAAAGACTTTGTGCTGGCTTTCCGCGACATCATCCGCAAACACGCGGAAATCCAAATATACGAGGATTACAGCGATGATGCGGACGACCTCGGCATGACCGAACAACAGTTTATGGACTTCCGAAGCAAGTACCTTGACATTCACGATACGTTTGTTCCGTCGGATATGCCTTCAGCCTCTCCAAGCGGCGGCGATGAAACGCCAAGCGATGAACGGTTGGAGGATGTGGATTTCTGCCTTGAACTCCTGCACAGCGACATTATTAATGTGGCTTATATCCTCGAATTGATTGCTAACCTTAATCCATACAGCACGGACTATGCAGAGCGGCGTAAGAACATCATTGACACGATGATAAAGGATGCCGAAATGCGTAACAAGGCGAAACTCATTGACGGCTTCATTCAAAAGAATGTGGACGAGGATAAGGAGAACTTCATGGCGCGACGGCAAAAGGCGGACGGTACAAGCGAACTGGAGGAACGCTTGAACCGCTATATCTCCACAGAACGTGAAAAAGCCGTGAACTCTTTGGCACAGGACGAGGGGCTTTCTTCGGATGTGCTCGACCATTACTTGAAAGAGTATGACTACCTGCAAAAAGAGCAGCCGGAAATCATACAAAAGGCGCTCAAAGAGAAGCACCTCGGACTGATTAAGACCCGAAAGGCTTTGACAAGGATAATGGATAGATTGCGTAGCATAATAAGAACTTTTAGTTGGGATTGAATATGATTAAATTATTAAACAGTCTGTACCTAACAGAAAAAGGATGTTGCATTAAAAATAGGAAATTCTATCCCGTCCATCTTCGTCAAGGAGAAATTGATGGTGCATGTTCCATATACACGCTTATGATGAATCTTCTTATTTTGCGGTGTGTGAGAAGAAATGAGTTGGAAGACTTATATGACAAAATTAAAAAGTCTCCCGAAGTAGTGAAACTTTTTCATGAGTTTTTTGATAAGCATGGACTGGTCAGGAATGGTCTCTATTTTGACAAACTCAAGAAAATGATAAATCGTTCTTTTGGTGATACGGTATGTGCTGAATATTATAACTGCGATAAGGAAGAAGCCAAAGATGGCTTTAAGAATCAGATAAAATCCGTCTTAGATAAAGATATGCCCATTATTTTAGGTATTGACTTTAAGAAAGGAGGAGGACATGCTGTTTTGGCTATTGGATATGAAAGCGACGATGAAGGTCTGTTTCATATATTCTGTCTTGACCCTGGGTATAATTGTTATCCAACGTCATATTGGAATATGGTAATTGCATTAGATATTTATAGAGGGAAATACCCTCATCAGTGTTTGACAGATAATCCCTATAATTGTCCAGCAATTCAAATCACAGAAACCATAGTTGTTGAACGTTTAAGGAAATAGTTTTTTATGGAAAAGGAACAGCATAAAGAACCGGGATATGTATATATTTTGACCAATCCAAGTTTTCGTGAGGATTGGGTAAAAATTGGCAAAAGTTCACGTCCTGTAGATGTTCGCTCAAAGGAACTTGATAATACAGCAGTACCTTTGCCTTTTGAAATATATGCAACATTTAGAACCGTAAAATATAATGAAGTAGAAAAACTTGTACATAAGTATATAGACAGATTTACACATCTTCGTATTCGACAAAATAGAGAGTTTTTCAACGTTTCTCCGAAAGTAGCATTAGATATTTTTAGAGATATAGCACAAGCAATAGATGACGCAGTTATAACAGAGTATAACGAAAACAAACCTGAAGAGTGCCACAACAAGCCTATTCAAGACATTGCTAAACGTAAGGGGAAACGGGAAAAATTTACGATAAACGGGAAAGGCGAATTTTATAAAAATGGTTGTATGGTTGAAGTTATAAGACAATACATCAAAGAAAGGAGTTTGACATATAAAGAAATTGAGACATTCTTTGATGAAAGAATACCTAATTTGATTATGTCTGTTGATAGAGTCAAGAAACAGCAACAAGATTCTTTCGATAAATCAAAAAATACAAGATGGCATTTTAAGTCTCCTTTAACAAGCTCCGATGGAGTGGATTTCTTGGTTAGTACACAAGTGGGAGAAGGATGTCGTATTGATTTTAACGACATTGTGTCTTTGTCTGCGGAATTGGGTTATAACATAGAAAAATTAGATTAGAATATGAGCGAAGAATTACAACAGAAACTCCGTGACCAACTTTGGGAAGTGGCCAATAAGTTGCGCGGAAATATGTCGGCCAGCGATTTCATGTATTTCACTTTGGGCTTCATCTTCTACAAATACCTTTCGGAGAAGATAGAAGCATACGCAAACAATGCCTTGGTGGATGATGAAGTGTCCTTCAAAGAATTGTGGACTATGGAGGACGAGGATGCCGCCGAACTGCAAGAGGAACTGAAAAAGCAATGCTTGGAGGGTGTCGGCTACTTCATCGAACCGACTTACCTTTTCTCATCGGTGATAGACCGGATAAAGAAGAAAGAGAACATATTGCCCATTCTTGAACGCTCGTTAAAGCGCATTGAGGATAGCACATTGGGGCATGACAGCGAGGAAGATTTTGGTGGTCTGTTCTCTGATATTGACCTTGCTTCGCCTAAACTGGGCAAGACGGCAGATGACAAGAATACGCTCGTCAGCAATGTACTGTTGGCATTGGACGATATAAAGTTTGGCGTGGAGGCATCGGAAGAAATAGACATCCTTGGCGATGCCTACGAGTATATGATTGGCCAGTTTGCCGCTGGAGCCGGAAAGAAAGCCGGAGAGTTCTATACACCGCAAGAGGTTAGTCAGATATTGGCTGAAATTGTGTCTATCGGTCATGCGCGGCTTCGCAATGTGTATGACCCGACTTGCGGTAGCGGCTCGTTGCTTCTTCGTGCGGCAAAGGTCGGCCATGCGGTAGATATTTACGGACAAGAGAAGAATCCGACCACTTACAACCTTGCCCGAATGAATATGTTGCTGCACGGCATCAAGTTCAGCAACTTCAAGATAGAGAATGGCGATACATTAGAATGGGATGCCTTTGGCGATACGCAGTTTGACGCAGTGGTGGCAAATCCTCCTTTCTCCGCAGAATGGAGTGCTGCCGACAAGTTCAACAACGATGACCGTTTCAGCAAAGCCGGACGGCTTGCACCGAAGAAAACCGCCGATTACGCTTTCATCCTCCATATGATTTACCATTTGAATGAGGGTGGCACAATGGCTTGCGTTGCACCTCATGGTGTATTGTTCCGTGGAAATGCAGAGGGGGTAATCCGCCGTTTCCTCATTGAGAAGAAGAACTACATAGATGCTATCATTGGTTTGCCTGCCAATATCTTCTATGGTACGAGCATACCAACTTGCATCCTTGTGATGAAGAAATGCCGTAAAGAGGATGACAACATTCTGTTTATTGATGCAAGCAAGGAGTTTGAAAAGGTCAAGACACAAAACAAGCTCCGTCCGCAACATATTCAAAAGATAGTCGAAACCTACCGTGACCGCGAGGAAATAGAAAAGTACAGTCACCTTGCCACGCTGCAAGAGGTAGCCGACAATGATTATAACCTGAATATCCCTCGCTATGTGGACACCTTTGAGGAAGAAGAACCGATTGACATCAAAGCGGTAATGTCTGAAATCAAGGAACTGGAAGCCAAACGTGCCGAGTTGGATAAGGAGATTGATGTATATTTGAAAGAGTTGGGAATTATAGAGTAAGAAAATATGATTGGTAGTGCAATACTATTGAGTAACTTTATTGAAGGGAATATGAAGCAATTCATAATCCCTGTATATCAGCGAAATTATGATTGGCTGATAGATAACTGTGAACAGTTGTTTAACGACTTGGTGAAATTAAGCAAGCAACATAAGCAAACTCATTTCTTCGGTTCAATTGTTACAGCTTCGGCTGATGCTTATGGACGAAATAGGTTAGTGATAGATGGGCAGCAGCGTATAACGACCATATCTCTTTTGTTGCTGGCAGGTATAAAGGCAGTAAAAGATGGGAAATTATTAGTCAGCAATGAAGCCAGACTGAATGAAGCATACGAAATGTTCCTGCTTGCTAAATTTAGTAGTGCAGATAGGAAAATCAAACTCGTTCCTATTGAAAGTGACCGAATAGCCTATGACCTGATTTTTGATAATGCAGAGGATAAATTCATTGCCGAATCCAAGGTTACACGCAACTTCATGTATTTCTATGGCTTATTGACTAAAACTCCGCAAGAATTTTCGTTTGATGATTTATTGAACACCATAGAACGTTTGCAGATTATCACGATAGAGCTTGACAATAACGACGATGCGCAACTGATATTTGAGAGTCTTAACTCGACCGGACTTGCACTTACCGAAGCTGACAAAATACGCAATTATCTTTTGATGTCGCTTTCGCCTGAAGAACAGCAACAATGTTTTAAGGATTATTGGCAAAAGATTGAACAGGCCACAGACAACGAGCCTACAATGTTCTTGCGTGATTATCTTACCATAAGACAGCAGCGGCAACGCCATGTCAGACTTCCATATATGTATCAAGAGTGGAAAAAATACATGGAGGTGAAAGACAGGAAAGAAGAGCTTGCACAAATGCTTGATTATGCCAAATATTATCGGCAAGTAACAAAGAGCCAACTTTCCACACCACGTCTTTCAAAGAAAATGAGCCATATCTGCAACATAGACACCGATGTGGTAAATGTATTCTTTATGCAATTCTTGAAGTATGCCGATGAAAATGGTCTTCAAGAGGATGAAGTTTATAAGGCTATTGACTTGGTTGAAAATTATATGGCTCGCCGTATCGTGTGCAATATGCCGGGTAACGCATTGACACAAGTGTTCTGTGCATTGCATAAGGACGTGCTGAGAAGTATTGACGAATACAGGGCAGCAGACATTCCTTTGTCTGCAAGTTATTCTGATATACTTGCATATCATATATTGCGACGTGATGGTAATTATCTCCTACCGAGAGATACGCAATTCATAGAAGCAATTAAAACACGTGATGCTTATCACATGATGAAGCCATTTCAGATATTTCTTTTTGAACGCCTTGAGAATGCTATTCCTGGGGAATATAACGATGTAGCAAGCGATATGAAAAATAAAACGGCCACACTGGAACATATCATGCCGCAAACCCTTAACGCCGATTGGAAAGCCATGCTTGGCAGCAACTATGAGGAGATAAAGGAAAAATATTTGCATACATTTGCCAATCTCACCTTAACTGGTATCAATAGCGAATTAAGCAATAACTCTTTCGATGTAAAACGAGATGGTAAAGTGATAGACGGGGAGTCTTTCCCCGGATATAAGGATTCAAAATATCGTCTTACACGTAGTGTTATGGCTTGTTCAAAGTGGACACCTGTTGAAATGGAGCAAAGGGGAAAAGAAATAGTTGACACCTTCTTAAAACTATATCCTTTACCTCATACATCATTTACACCTTTACCGAAGCCTGTAGATGAAGTATCATTAGAAGATGAAACATTTTCACCAACAAACAGACAATTAAAAGGATTCAGATTGTTTGGTCAGGAACATGCAGAAACTATTTGGAAAAACATGATGTTAAAAATCATATCCATAGTTTCTGAACGTTATCCTGACATTGTGGATGCCCTTTTCGATGCAGGAAGTTATTTTTGGTCATCTAAAAAAGCCGATTTACATTATTGCACGATGATTGCACCAGATAAGTATGTGTGGACATCATTGGACAATAAGGGTAAGTTAAATTGTTTGCGGTATCTCTTTGATAAATGCGATATTGCAGAATCGGAATTGATTCTGATATTAGACGCAATAAAGGATTAAAGGTACAGTGAAGCTATTTGAAATAAGGATATTACGGCAAGATTCATAAGATTAATATTTAATTATGACAAACGATAAAGAGCTTGAAATCACGGTTGACTATAACGAATTACTGCAACGCGCTGTTGCAGTTTTAGAAAGGACAAGAATTTCCATAGCACGCAGTATTTCCGATAACATTAGCAATGCGCATTGGGAAATCGGCAGACTGTTACAAGAAAAGAAGTTAGATTCAAAGCATGGAGCTGGTGTGGTACAGCGGTTGTCAATCGACTTAAAACAGCGTTATCCCAAAATGGGATTGTCACCTCGCAGTTTATGGCTGATGAAGAAGTTTTATTGCAGGTTTTGTAACTCATCGTTAAAACTGCAACACGCTGTTGCAGTTTTGCCGTGGGGACACACTGCTGAACTCATGGCTAATAAATGGACAAAGGACAACGATGACGCTATACTTTATTATGCCGTTGAAACCGTAACAAAGGGCTGGAATCGTGATATTTTAGTTAATGCCATAAATCTTCATATGTATGAACAATCGTGCCTGCCTGTTGAAAAAGACAATAATTTTGCCACAACCCTGCCTGTACCGGTTGCCGCATATGCCAACGAAGTCATCAAAAGCACATACAATCTTGGCTTTTTGGGTGTAACAGAGCCAGTGTTAGAATTGGACTTGGAACACCGACTTGTAGAAAAAATAAAACTATTTCTACTCGAACTCGGAAAAGGTTTCACCTATATTGGTAATCAATATCCAATTGAATACAAAGGTAGGAGTGGCATTGTAGATTTACTCTTTTTCCATAGAGGACTTAGAAGTCTGATAGCCATTGAACTAAAAGCAGGAAGATACAAACCTGAATATGCGGGGAAAATGAATTATTATCTTTCCATTCTTGACAGGACAGAACGCGGCGAGGGGGAGAACCCCTCCATCGGCATCATTCTTTGTGCAGAAAAGAATCATGTGGATGTGGAATTGTCACTTGATGGAATGGATAAACCTATTGGCGTTGCTGACTATCGGCTGATTATTCCGCAAGAAGACTTGAAGCAGGTAATACAAGATGAAATTCAAGCATACGATGACGAAAAGCAGAAAGGGAATGAGTAACTGGTCGCAAATTGAGACTGGTTCGAATGGAATGTATCAACAAAATTAAAGAGTAATGATTATGGCAGATAATAAGGATAAGAAAGTCCTTAATGTTCCGGCTTTGCGATTCCCGGAGTTTACAGAAGAGTGGAAACGCATTAAAGTTTCAGACTTGCTTGATTTCTATTCCACTAATTCTCTTAGCTGGGAACAGTTAGAGTACGAGTCAAATGAGCCATATAACCTACATTACGGCTTAATTCACGTTGGGCTTCCTACCATAATAGACTTGACAAAGGATAAATTGCCAAGTATTAAAGATGGTAATGTGCCTAAAAAATATGAATTGTGCAAGGAGGGTGATATTGCTTTTGCAGACGCATCAGAAGATACAAATGAAGTCGCTAAAGTTGTTGAGTTTTACAACTTAGACGGCAAAAAAGTTGTGTGTGGACTTCACACAATTCATGGGCGCAATAACAATGGACAGACAGCAAAAGGATTTCTTGGTTATTGCTTTTCCTCTACAGTATTCCACAATCAAATACGACGCATAGCGCAAGGGACCAAAATATACTCTATTAATACGAGGAATTTTTCAGAAGTCTTTGTAGGACTACCAAGTATGAATGAACAGCAAAAGATTGCAACTTTGCTAAGGTTAATGGATGAACGCATTGCTACCCAGAACAAAATCATTGAGAAACTTGAAACCTTAATTAAGGGGATTACGGATGTCCTATTGGATAATCCTCTTTGGGAAAAGGTTTTTCTTCATTCATTTATGCAATTCTACCAGTCAAACTCTTTATCTTGGGAGCAACTAAGTTATGAAGATGGGAAAATCCGAAATCTTCACTATGGCTTAATACATAATTTTTCAACAAAAGGAATCAATGCAAACTCTTTACCAATGATTCTTTCGCATAATGAACCCAAGCAATATACTTTATGTAAAGTTGGTGATGTTGCCTTTGCTGATGCCTCTGAAGATACAAATGAAATTGGCAAAGCCGTAGAATTTATAAGTGTGCATCCATCTGGTACAATATGTGGATTACATACTCTTCATGGACGAGATATTAAGAACAAGACCGTTGTTGGCTTCAAAGGATTTGCGTTTAATTCTCGTTATTTTCATGACCAAATTAAGAGATTGGCACAAGGAAGCAAAGTCTTCTCTATAACGGCAAACAATTTATTGTCTTGCTACATTTATATCCCGAATATAGCTAAACAAGAAATGATTACAAAATTACTACATGCTTACGAAGAAAAGATAATGGCAAATAAAACACTGTTAGATAAGTATGAGATGCAAAGAACATATTTACTGCAACGGATGTTTATATAAACATTAGCGATAATAAGAATTGTTTCTGCACTTGATAATTATTTTGTAGCCCTTTCTCTATAGCAAGTTTGTCATAAAGAGCAGTTATTCTTGTAATCCAAATTTGTTGTTTCTCAACTGGTAAAACTGGAATGACGATTTCACATAATCCTTCATATTGCAAGCATAGACGTACACTTCCCTCTAAACGCTTATTTACTTCAAATGAGAATTGCTTCGTTTTGAAAAACAATTCAAGATATTCAGGTATGATGTTGCCTAATGTGCGAAAACAAATATACATTGGACTAACGATGCCACATTTTTTATTTTTGAGACGCGCGATAGAACCTACATTTATTCGCGCAGGATTATATGCAAAGTCGTTAATGTTTACTATTTTGTAATTGCTTGTGTCATCACTTGCTATAATCCTATCCTCAAATTGCTCTGACTGTTCAACAAATCCATGTTTATTGCTTACAGACAGCACGGGTAAATTCTTGCCCAATTTATTACGTTGCGAAATCTGTGTGATATAACATCCGAGTGTGTTAGATGTTGCAGCATGACTAAAGGCCAATTCAACAATCCCCTTAATTAAGGAAGAATTTAACGGCAATGTCAGCCCTTGCAGATAAACTCTATTCATCTACGAAAAGCGAAACTTATTCTTTTCGACAGCTCTTTGATGTGGTTAATGAGAGGAACAAGAAACTTACATACTCCAATGTTTTATCAGCCAGTCAAGAATTGGGGATGATTGAACGGAGCGATATAAACATAGACATTAAATTTGAGCAAGATAGCATCAGTAAATATAAGATTGTCCGCAGAGGTGATTATGTAGTTCATCTTCGCTCATTTCAAGGTGGTTTTGCTTTTTCAGATAGAACTGGAATATGCAGTCCTGCATATACAATCCTGCGCCCCCATGATATGGTAGTATATGGTTATCTTTCCTATTTTTTTATGTCAAAGCCATTTATAAAGTCACTCAAACTTGTTACATACGGTATTCGTGACGGACGTTCAATCAATGTAGAAGAATGGTTGGATATGACCGTCACACTTCCAACAAGACAAAAACAGTCACACATTATTACAATCATAAATGCAATAGATGACAAATTGAACAATGAAAATCAGATACATACCTGCTTGCTTCAACAAAGAGCATTCTTACTCAAGGTAATGTTCATATAAACAGTTGGCCCAATAGATATTCCTTTTGCTTAATGAAGTATTTGGTGATGGATATTTCACACGACACCTTTACTTCTATTGCTGATAGGATTGATACAATCTTATTCTGTTGGGTTATTGTGGGTAGTATAATAGGAAAGCGTAGTAAATCTTTCTTTTGAATATTGGGTAAACTTGACCCTATACGAAGAGCCATGATATTCTCCTCTTGCCATTTAAGAAAGTGATAGAGATACAAATCCGATGTTTTCTTGGGATGTAATATCTTCAATGAATAACAATGGCCACCGCTCCAATAGGGAGAAGTGTTATATTGTACATAGCCACAGGAATTACCACCCTCACTAATAGAAATTGTATTGGCTTCTGTATTGAAATTGTTTAGCCATCCAGATGGTAACGTTCCGCCATTCATCACATAATAATCCCCTTGCTCCAGCAATTCTGTGCCATTTACTTGTTTTCCCTTGACAATTTCAGCTACTTGGCCAAGTTTCAATGTTGGTGCAACAAGGCTTCCAAACATTTCTTGATAAAGGGCTGACTTTAATTTCTTCAAATCCTCAATGATTTTGTTTTGCAGCTCAATACGTTTTTCAATCAGAGAAAGGAATTTCTGTATTTTTGATTGTTCATTTATATCGGGGATATATACTTTTATCTTCTTCAAATCGGAGGTACTAATACTTGCTTGATTTACGGCTTGTTTTGCTAAAATTTGACATTTACGTATGAAATGGGTATTATTTATGAGGAAAAAGAAAAATTTAGAATCGACATTGTTCTTACAACGAAATAATAACAAATTCATCCCATGATATAAAGGTTCTTCTGCACTATAATATGCGGTCTTACCTATATGCTTTAGGCTATTGATATGGCTAAAAAGAATGTCACCATATCGCATTATATAATGTTCTATCTTTTGAGGAGTAGAACAATGACCAACTTTTGTATAGTCTATACGTCCTGTTGATATTGTTTCTATACGGGACATCGGAACGCCATCTTTATCATTTGTGTTATAGTTCGCTCCATTCTCCAATCTTTCAAGATTACTTGCAAAAAGTACTTCTTTCCATTCATCCGTAAACTCCGGAAATCGCAAAGCCGGAACTAACCACACTATATTTCTCTAATTATAAGAACCAATTATTTAGAAATCATGATTCATAAAACAGTTAGAGAAATTGCGGCAGCTTGGAAAGAGTACAAGCGGCCTTATGTAAAGCAGTCCACGATGGCGGCTTATGTGTTAATCTTGGAGAACCACGTCCTCCCATATTTCGGGGACGGTGATTCACTCCACGAACAGGCAGTGCAGGCATTCGTCTTGCAAAAGTTAGGAAACGGCCTAAGTGTCAAAACAGTAAAGGACATTCTGATAGTCCTTAAAATGGTGATGAAGTTCGGAGTTAAAAATGAATGGATGACTTACTACGAATGGGATATAAAATACCCCACGACCTCCACCAGCAAGGAACTGGAAGTGCTGTCTGTCGCCAATCACCGAAAGATTCTGAACTACATTCAGAGCCACTTTACCTTTACTGGGTTGGGAATTTATATCAGCCTTAGTACAGGGCTGCGCATTGGAGAAATATGCGCTTTGAAGTGGAGCGACATCAATGTGGCAGATGGAACAATAACGGTCAGTCGCACGATTGAACGCATCTATATCATTGAGGGTGAGAAAAAGCATACGGAGTTGGTCATCAACACACCCAAAACAAAAAACTCCTGCCGCGAAATTCCTATGAGCAAGGAGTTGTTGTCTATGATTAAACCGTTGAAAAAGGTGGTCAATGAAGATTTTTATGTGCTTACTAATGATGAGCGTCCAACAGAACCACGCACGTATCGTAACTATTACAATGGTTTGATGGCGAAGCTCGACATCCCCAAACTGAAATATCACGGTCTGCGGCACAGCTTCGCCACCCGTTGTATTGAAGCCGGATGTGACTATAAAACTGTCAGCGTATTGTTGGGTCATTCAAACATTTCAACTACGCTCAACCTTTACGTCCATCCCAATATGGAACAAAAGAAGCGGTGCATTACCAAAATGTTCAAATCATTGGGAAAGTAAAAGTGTGTAACTCATCTTTTGTATATAGCCCATAAAATTACGGCAAGATAACTTACAGACAAAACTATCACCACGAATATGAGCCACGGTGTAGAAAGCCAAATGCCTTCATTGCTTTGGAGGCGTTTGGCCATTTTCTTACAGTGCTTCTCCAACAGTTCTTCTTCGGTCTTGATATGGTCGGCTGTACATTGATGCACTTTCGCCAGTTCATCGGTACCGATTTTGGCACGGATGACGGTGTGCTGTTCTGCTTTGACAATGGCACGGTTGATGCCGTCCATGATATTGTCCGCACTGTCTTTTGCCGCAACCAAGGCATTGAAGGCAGTTCGTTCACGTTGGACGGTATGCTTCAAACTACCGTGTATGCCGTGCAGTTCTTCCTTGAGCGCATTGATTTCTTTCAGCAGATTGCGAAACTCGATTAGCTGGCAGTTGACTTCCTGAGTCAGTCCGTCAAGTTCCTGCTTATCCTGTTCCAACTCATCTTCGGGTGTATAATTGGCAAGCCTCTCACGGAGTGCTGCCGTATCGGGTTGTTTCATTGCATTTCTGTTTTTTAGTTTTTTATTTACGTTTTATTCCGCCTTTGGAATGTCTGCCGATTCTCTTTGAAGCGGCCTGCGCACATCTACGGGCAAACTCTATCTCATCCTCTTTCGGGTCACGCCCCCATTTCAAGTCAGACTGCGAACCGCCGCCACCGCCGCCCGATGTCACCTCGTAGGGTGATGCTATCAAAGTGAAGTAAGCCATCGCAAGGTTTTGCAGGGCTTGCCAGTTGGCCAGTTCCAGATAGTCGAACTCATAGTTGAAGAAGTCAAGCACCTTGTCTGGAAGATAACGCTTATAGGTCTCGCCGTCATATTCAAACTCTGTGGGCTGGTGATTGGGTTTATAAGTGGTATAATCCTCGAATATAGGATTACGATGTTGTACAAATGGCTGTGACCTATGTTCCGTACCATTAAGAACGGATGGTTTCGGTGTCGGTACAACTGGCTGTTTGGTTGCCGGACGGACTTGTTGCTCATTGCCGGAATGTAGCTTTTCCCATGTCTGCCTGATGCGTGATGCGGTCAGGTTGCGTCCCTTTCCAAGTTCCGATGCCTTGAATTTCGTGTTGCCTTTAAGAAGCACATAGCCACGAATGACATCTTTCTTATCTTTCCGCAAATATAACTCGTAACCTTTGGCGGCAAGCCTTTCTTGGTAGCCGTCCCATGACCAGTTGTCAAGTTCGCGCAAGACTTCCATGCAGTCGGCACTGACTTTCGGGATGTTGGTTTCGTGTATGTGTTGTGCCGTAGTCCATCCCCTTTGCCGGGCTATCATTTCCGCCGCCCGTTGTGCGCGGAGGTGTATGGCGTGGTCGTTGTTGATGTTCCCGTTTTCGTCCATCCGGCTGACGATGGCATGAAGATGGGGTATTCTGCTGTCGGATTCCTCATGCAGCCATACGGATGACTTGCTGCCCGATATGTTTGTCTGCTCGGAAACCACCTTGCCGTCCTTGTCTCGGATTTCCTGCATGTCGAAAGCGGCGGCGAAGTCATGCCACAGTTCCCGCCAATCATCCAAAGTGAAGTTTTCGGTATGCTCCATCGCCGGGCTTATCTCCATGCGAATGATATTGTTCTTGATGTTCGGATGGTTCATCGTGGCAAACTTCATTTCCGTAAAAATGCCTGTCGCGTCCATTCCCTGCGGCATGAAGTTGTCGCAGATACGGATTATCCTTTCGGGATGCTTCTTGTTCCTCGATTCACCAGACACATACAGCATTGCCCTAATGCCGTGGGCTACGGCCTTTGCCTTGGCTATCATGCTTAGTCCTCCTTTGCATTTTCGTTTGTTGTTCCTGCCGGATAGCTGTTGGCCGTCTGTGCGGACTGCAAGAAGTCGGTGACACGGTTCGTGACATATGCCACTTTCTCGTACCAGTCAAGCATGGTCGGCTGGTGCCGGAAAAGTTTTACCTTCTCATTGTCGCTCAAACCATGCAGGGCGTTGGCGAAGTTCACCATGTCCGTCCTGCAAGCCGCAAGCTGGCGCAAACCATCCAATTCCGCATCGGAAAGCCTCAATCTTGGCTTATAGCCGAGTGCCCTTGCACGGATGAAGTCGCTGCGGGTCATGCCGCATTGGTTGGCGGTGCTTTTGATTTGTGTAAGCTCCTGTTCCGTGACTTTGGTGACCACCACCTTGTCACGCCTTACAACAGGCTTTTCCTGTTCGGATTGCTGCTTGGAAGTATCTTCTTCATATGCCATAAACAAAAGTTCTTAAAATGGAATAATACGGTATCTACAAAAGGGATGGTGCGAGCCTGCGAGCGGCAAGGACAACGGGCTGCCAGACCGTTGCGAGAGTGTCGTGGTAATACCGTCCGAAGGCGGTAATACCTCGGCATATCTCGCAACTCAACGCTGACGCTCCACGCCATTCATCCCTTACGTTAGCCATCGGAAAGCCTTATGTGTGCCGGATGATTTGCCGGATTGGAGAACAACGGGAAAGCGGGAAATCAGCCAGTCTGCCCGTTTGCCACCATTCAGAGCGGTTCTATTCTTTCCCTTTGTTTGTGGATGAACGGATTAGAAACTACGCTGCCATCCTTTGTCATCCATTGCAGGAGGCATGGAAAAGTCATCACGGACGCAACCCTTGAACGGGAGGTGTCTATGAGTTCCAGTCTTGCCAGTTCGTCCAACAGGCGGCGGATGCGCTTCCTGCCCATGCTCCATTGTGTTGAAAGCTGTTCTTCGGAATACTGCGCCTGACCGACTGACAGCGTGAGCGGTCTGTGGAAACCTTTGGCCGTACCGTCCGCAAGAGCCATCCTTGCCAAGAGGTCGCCAAACAATGTGAAGTTGCCGATTTTCCTGCCGTTGTCATCGGTTGTTGTTCCGTGCAACCATTGTAGTGCATTGCCCGAAAAGATGAACGCAAAAGTTTCAATCCCTTTCGGGTTCAAGAAACTGTATTTTTCCTTGTCCATAAAATTTTGTTTCTATAAGTGTGATATAAATGTGATGCTTCTGTTGTAAGAATGGAATGAAGCCGTACAAAAGTATGTACGGAATTGACTGTTAGTTTTTCGTTGTTCCCTGCACGGCTTCATCCTTTTGTGTAATGCGCAAGCGTAAAACTGTTTCGCTGATAAGCAACACCCGTTACTAAATGTGTTCCAATCCGAAATAAGGGAAAAAAAGGAACGGGATGCAGCCATATCCATAGTGGATTTTCATCGGTCATTTGAATTTTCCAACCGCATACGGTTACTTTCCTGCGCCACTGATGCCTGTGCTATTGGGGAACGGTTGCCCCGGTGCTGGACGCATGTCAAGTGAGGAAACGGCTCGGCTGATGTCCGCCGCATCCACGGCGATGGATAGCAACGACCTATTCACCGTTACTAATTGCCGCTTGTCGCAAAACTCCGCTACACGCTCCAATAGTTGAAACGCACGGTTCAACCGATGTGCCTGCGCATTGTCCGCAGTCATCCGTTCGTTGTCCTTTCCGCTGTTGAGATAACGGTTGAGCGCAAGGCGGTCATCCGATGAAATGTTTTCCGCGGTGGTTTTACCGTCTGCAATGGCAATGCCCACACGCAATGCGTCCGCCTCGTAAACACTCAGACTTTCTAAAAACGAGCGGATAGCTTGTACATCCTTTCCGCTTGCCTCACGTTTTCTGTTCTCGTTCTTTTTCTCGATGTGGATGGCCGAAGCTGCTCCGGTCTGTTCCATGTTCTTAGTCTGTTCCATTTTATTTTGATTTTAGTATGAATAATAATGCTTTACTGCCTTTCGTTCATTTCCATAATCTTGGCGGCTGCTTCCTCCTTGATTTCTTCAACGGACATGGACTTTGCGCCGCGTACCCACTCAATGAGTTTCTTCTTCTCAAAAAAGATGAGTTTTCCGGACGGCTTGAAGTACGGCAGTTGGTTCAAGTGGGTCATCTTGTAAAGGGTGCTTTTGGCAATACCGAGAAAGGTTGCCGCTTCCTCTAAATTCAATATTTCCTTGGCCGCATAGCAAAGGTTCTCCAGTCTGTTCACCCGTTCTTGGAGTTCCGCAATCCTGCGCTCCTGTTCGAGGGTCATTTTTGAGTTTTTGTTTTCCGTCATAATCGTTGTATTTTATTGCCTTGTTAATCAATTTCGGTCGCAAATGTATATGGTTTGATTTGTAATTCAGCTAAAAAAGGACGATATAATTGCCTGCATTATAGCTCTTTAATGATTTGAAAATCAGCGAATTTCATACATTGTACAATATGACGCTTGTCGCATTGTCCGGCTACTGTTCCGTGTCACATTACTTAGGTAACATCCTGATTAGGCATACATTCAGATGCCACAAAAGCGGCAAAGAGCTTGTACACTTTCGATACGCATTGTCCAACGGCAAAGTAATCATAGTGTACAAATGCCGTTAAACAGATTTTAACAGAAATTTTACACCAAATCGAAGATGCAGAGTCCCGATATTTGATGTATCTATCTCAAAATGCCCAATTCCGCAGAAAGTATTGTCTGACAGCATATTTGTAGTAAATTTATGGGTTTATGCTTGGTATTCACGGGACAAAAGCGTACCTTTGTGTCGTGAAAGGGTATTCACGGCAAGGGATGTCCGGCAAAGAGCGTTCTTGATTTTATTTTCCTGTGGTTTTGTCCCGTTTTTGTCCCGTCAGGGATTTGTATCACGATACATGGTTTTGTAATATTGCTGAATATCAATGATTTGCAAATGACAGAAGCGAAAAAAATGCGCTAACCACCAGAACGGCCCTTGTGAGCCTGTGAAGGTGGCATCGGTCAGGAACTCGTTGGTCTGGAATATCACATCGTCAATCTCCTCTTCGAGGATGTTGATGCCGAAATCGCTGAGTATGTTGTCTGCCATCAGTGCCTGGTTCTATTGTTGATAATCTCTTTGATAAACTCTATGCCTTTCGGTGTCCATGACAGATAGAAGTGGTAGAAGCAGCGCATCCTGCCTGTGACATATACCGCAATGCCCTTGTCCTGAAGGTCTTCACGCAGTTTCCACATTCCATATTCCTTGGTGATGATGCCTTCCTCTTTGAGGGTCTTCACAATCTTGCCGTAGTAACTTCCGACATATTTGTGAAGCTTTGACATTGAAACTACCTCTAAATCAGATGGCATATAATGCTCATCAACGATGGGTGTCCTGCCGATAACGCTGATTCGCTTCGGCATCCTTGACATCTCCAACTGCCACTTGCCGTTTTTCCTCTTGGCGGCATAGAGACGTAACTGTATTTTTGATATTGATTCCATAGCTATTTCTTTATTTTATGTTCTTTCGATAACAGGAATGACTCCCACGCTCTTCAGTTTCTCATAGAGGAAGCGGCGACCTTTCTGTGTCCATTTGGTGTTCATGCGCACATCCTCCGTACCGTCCTTGTGTTTAATGAGGTAGGTCTCGCTGGTCACATAACCGCAGTCCTTGTAGTCGGCATACAGAATCCACTGCTTGCCACGCTGATACTGGATGTTCATCTCCTTCAGACGTCGGTTGAAGCGGATGGACGACTCGCCATAGTCCTGTGCTATCTGTGTGACCAGGACACTGCTCTTCGTGGCAAGGATGATGTCAAGGTAACTCACCTTGTCCTTCATCTCCGTCACCTCCTGTTGCAGGTCATCCACCTTGGATCCCAACTCAACGATGCGTGTCCTTTGGTGTTCACACTCCTGTTCGACAAGCAGACGCTTTTGTCGTTCTTCCTTCAGATTGACTGCTAACCGTATCAGGAAGTCTGGCTCTGCCAATGCCTTCTCGATGGTCTGCTGTGTCATATAGGCACCATGCTTGCGGATAGAGGGGAGCACCTCCGATGTCACCCACTTGCGGAAACGTTTGGCTTCGGGTTTGCGACTGTCAAGGATGACATCATACAGTCCGTCTTCATTGATAAAGTTTGTAACCTGTTCTCTTCCAAGACTATCCGAGATGGGGTACTTTGAAAGTACATCATCCGAAAGTCGTTGTACCAACTTGCTGGTTTTTAGTCCAAGAACTCTTGCCACATCAGCCAAACAGAACAAGGGTTGCTCTGGTGTTCCTGTGGTTCGGACTGCTCCAAATTCCTCGTTGTTGAAAATCTGAATATCGTTCATATCTCTATGCTGTTTTGTGATTATTTCTTCTCTTCCCTTATTTCTATCTGTTCACACTTTCTTCACCCTCACCGCTGTTGGCATCATCGCCGTCAGTGCCTGTCGAGCTCCTCACGCCCTTCATGTTTTCCTGCCAACGGCTCTTGGCATCGCTGATGATGCTGCCTTTATGTACTACACGGTCGTTGGTGGCTGCCAAGAGGGCGGTAGTCTGGCTTTGGGTGTTGAGCTGCACAAGGTATTTCAGTAGTGTCTCGTTCTGTGTCGTCAGGTCGGCATAGATGCTAAGATACTGCCGCTTTCTCTGTGCATTGGGCATATAGGCATCCTTGGTGGCTTTCACGGCACACTGGTACATATTGTACAGTTCCTCCCACCGACGCTTGTCGTTGATGGTGCCTCCTGTAGGGATGATATGGTCTATGTTCGCCTTCATCTTGTCCAACTGACCGTTGATCTTGCTGCTTTCGGCAAGCCAGGCGAGGTCTATCTGTCGGTCGGCTACGTTCAAGGCTTCCACCTCAGCACGCTTGGTGAGGGCAGAGTCTATCTTCTCCGCATCATCTACTTGGTTGTAGAGGTTGATGCCGGCAAGAGTGCGGAAACCTAACTTGTTCTTCTCTGCCGCTGTCTTCTTATAGTTGTTATGTAACAGCCAATAATAGAACTCAGGGGTGAGAGAACCGCCACCTGTCTCCATCACCGTTATCTGGTTCTGCTTGGAGGAGTCGTGGTTGTAGGTCACGCTCTGGGCTGTGGCTTTGATGGTGGTTGCTACCGCCATGATGAGTATCATTGTCTTCTTCATGTCCGTTCTTCTTTTGTTTACAATCCGTCAATAGTCAAGTTTTCCTGCCACTTTCCATCGGCTGAAGGCATCTTCCAGTATCTCTTCCTTCGTCCTCGTCCGATACACCTTCTCCTTCCAATAGCCCATGCGCAGCTGCACATACCGCCATGTCTGGAAGTAGGCTTGGTTCAGATGTTTTTCTATCAGGTCCAACGAATTGTTGATATTGTCCAACACCATCAGCAGGTCGGAAGTTGAACAGGCTGCCGCTCCTGTGGCATACAACACGAGGTCGTTGACGCTATGGTAGAGTTGGCTTCCTTCGTTGTATATGTTGTCGATGGCTTTCTTGTTGATGCTGATGAGCATCGTGTCAGCCAGTTCGATGTGTTTCCGCTTGATGACCTTATCATTGAAGTCCTCCAACAGGTTCTTGTAGTCACTGATGCGGTCGCTCACCGTCTGGTAGGTGCTCTTCACGTTCAGCACCGTGCGCAACGACTGGTACATCACATCGATGATGTCGAAGGCCCGGGTGTATTTGTCCAAATCCACATTCAGTTCCTTGTATTTGCCCACCTCTTCACTGCTGTATTCATGCAGCAGTTGATTGCTGTACTCCAAAGTGCTGCGTGCCAGCAAGAGGCTGCGCTGCTTCTTGTGGTCGTTGATGTATGCTTCCACCGATACCGCATCGAATCCCCATTGCGCCAAGGCTGTATTGGGGAAGAGGGTAATCAGCAGGAGAGCTATGATGATGGTATGTCTCATTCTCCGTTCCTCCCTCAGTTTTCGTTCTCGTTATCTTCACCATTCCCTCTGTTAGGGTCTGCATTCTCTCTCCATCGCTCGTAGCACTCTTCAATGAGTGTCCTTCTGCGACCTTGGTCTGCGTCGATTGAAGGAAGAATGTCCTTCAGCACGTCAATGATGCTGCGCTTGTAGTGCATCATTTTTTCTAATGATACCAAGTCGGCGTAAATCTTGGTGATACGGCTATCTACTTCACGGGCTATCTCCAGACGGTCGCTCGACCAGAGCAGGTGTATTACATCGTCATTGTCGGCGGTCTGGGTTGCCTCGCTCTTGGCATATTCTGTGGTGATGCTGCACGACGGGAACTCCTGGGCTATCTCCGAGATACGGCTGTTCACCTGCCTCGTCTTCTCCTCGTCAGAGGCATTCGGGTCAAGGGTCAGCACATCCACCACCTGTGTGTCGGTGTATTCCGAGGTCAGCTCCCACGATATTTGCAGTATCGCACGGTGTATCTTGATGCCAAGGAAGTACTTGGGCTTCCTTGCAATGGACAGTGTCGCCTTGAAGGTGATAATGCCGTTGATGTTGGGCATGGTGGCAGTTCGGACGTAGGTGTAGCCGTTCCACGAACCGGCACCTTGCCACGTGAGATTGTAGGCTGACTTCACATCCTGCATGATGGCAGGGATGCGGTAGTAGTCATCGGTGGAGGTGGCATTGTCGTTAGCCGCCTCGCTCTTGGCATTCTGTATGTCTGCCAACTGCTGCTGCCATGTCGCCAATTCCTTCTTCAGGTTGTCTATCTTCGTCTTGTTGACATTATGTTGCTGCCGCAAGGCAGGGGCTTCCTCCACAGAGGCATTGGCTATCTGCGTGAGCAGGTTCCTGTTCTCTGTCTCCAACTGGCTTATCTGCGCCTCCAACAGGGCTATCTTGCTATTCGCCTCACGTTCCTTCTCGTCCAGTTCCGATAGGTCGAGATTATTTTCTGATACGCTTGTCCTCATGGCGCATTCCTTGCTGTGGGCATTGAGCGAACCGCCGCACTCACGGCACTTGTACTGCGTGCTGCCCTGTCCGAGGGTGACACCGTCCGAACAGGTGACGCTGATGGTCACGCTCTCCACGCCCTTCAGTTTGGCGGCATCGGTGGCTTGATAGTAACGGCGTGCGTCACTGCCGATGTAATAGACATAGCCCTCCTCGTTGTCGTTATACTCCGAGAGACGTGCCTGCAACTGACGCTTGAAGGTATTCAAGTCCATGCTGTAGGAGTCGAAGACATCCTCATACACCTCTTCCACGTTGTTCCAGCTCTTGGTAACGTGTATCTCGTAGGCGTAGGCCTTCTTGGTCTGCTTGCCGCCACGGCTGATGATGTACGACGACATCCAATAGTTCATCGTATAGGTGAAGCCGTCGCTCTGGGCGTTGAGCTGCTGCACACGGCTGCGGCTCCATCCGGCATGGTTCTCCGAGTTGGCCAGTATCTGCTCTCGCTGCGTGCTGTTAGGGTAGAAGTTGGGGTCGGAGGTGTTGATACGATACCAATGGTCACCGTTCAGAATACTGTTGTCATCGGTCGGCGGATAGTAGTCACAGAGGCTTACGCTGCCTTGGTCTCGTCGGGCAATGTACCAACGCTGTGTATAGTAGTTGCCCTGCGTCTCGCTCAGATAGTCTGTCATCCACGAGGTGATGTTGTAGTTGGAGAGGTCGAAGAGGGCTGCCACGTTGTCCTCGCCACCCACCAGACTAAGGAGTGTGCTGCCGATGCCGTTCTCTGCCTGTTCATAGAGGTCATGGTAGTTGTCATAGATGTCGATGATTTTACTCACCTTGCCATTGAAAAGGTCGTTGAAGGCACTCTGCTGCAAGAGTGCGCCTGATGCCCCGTTGATACCTGCCGTCGCCAACGATGCTCCCATATTGTAAAGCGTCTCGATGTCGGCGGTGAGGTTCTCCACGGTGAAGTTGCCGGGCACACTGGCGATGTCATCCAACAGCTGCTGCCAATCTACATTGCCTATCTCCGAGAGTTTGAGGATGGCGGCTATCTCTTGGTTGATTTCCAAGAACTGAATGTCGGCAAAGGTCAAGCTACTGTTGGTCACGACACTCTCAAACTGCATACACAGCGACTTTGTGTCGGCGCATATCTTCATCAGGTAACTGCCCCAGTAGAGGGCGGTCTGCGGACTTTTCAGCATCATTCCTGCCACCGTCCATATCTTGGGCATAATCTTGTTCGCCACCATATTGTGGATGCGGCGGTAATAGTAGTTCTCCGTGCTACTGCTCCAAATGCCGAGGTCGGTGAATGCCTTGCGCTCCAAGAACTTGGCAGCGAAGATGCCGGCAGTGGCAACCTCTGCGGCATTGTAGTGCTTCAAGATTTCGCCCACCTGCTCGTTATAATAGCTCTCTGCCATAGCTCCAGCACCGAATGCGGCAGCCATGGCGGCAACGATCTGCTTGTCGTAGTTCACGCTGTAATACTGCGCATGAACCCTTCCCACGACAAGTGTAAGACACATATATATTATAATAAGGTATAAACGTCTCATTGCTTCACTACTTTACGTTTTTACTACTTTCAGTTTCTACTATTCCACTACTTTACTACTTGTAGTATTTACTATTGGTAGTATTCACTACTAATCGTATTTACTACTAATCGTAAATACTACCCAGCCACCGTTCCCGAAAGTTTTGCTTTCGGGCATCTGGGCTTTACGTCTATTCCGGGATTTCCGTTTCCATCAATCAGCCCCCGTGCTCGCCGTGTCAGCGGCGAGTGGCTCCATCGTCCGTCAAATTGAGCACATGCCCCGCCTCATTGACCTTCTGCGCAAATGCCAACGACTTCCCGATGCCACTGGCATCCCAATCTCTGCAATACCGCTCGATAGCCTCCTGATGTCTGCACTTCAGTTCATGCTTATAGAGTTTCAATGCCTCCTTCTCAGCTCGCTCGGTGGTGTAGGTCATATAGCACTCGTGCGGCTCCTCCACACCATACACTCCGCTCGTCGATCCACGTCGGATAAACACCTCACGGAAGAAACTTCTTCCCTCCTTGTTATCCAAGCGGTTGACAGTGAATATCTTCTTGCAATCCACATCCGTCAATCCTAATATCGCCTTGATCTCGTCGAATCGCTCACGAAATTTGCTTTGGTCGAGCAGCATCACCACGTCGGAGTTGTTGATGATGGCTTCCTTCACGATGGGACTGCCGATGATGTCCTGTATCTCCTGTGTCACTACGCCCACGCTCGCCCAGAACTTTCGGGCTGTCTTGTATAGGTACTTGATGTACTCGGCCATCAGCGGCGAGGCGATGGCTTTCCATGCCTCCTCGATGACAAGGCACTTGCGGTTCTTCTTCAGGCGCATCTTCTGCAGGAACACGTCCATGATGATGAGCGTCACGATGGGGAAGAGCTGCTTGTTCTCCTTGATGGCATCCACCTCGAAGACGATGAAGGTCTCGTCGAACAAGGTGCTATCCACGTTCTCGTTGAGAATCTTGTCGTACTTGCCGCCACGGTAGAAGTTTTGGAGCATATAGGCGAAGTTGTCGCAGTCGATGGTGGTGATGTTGTTCTCGATGCAGATCTGGTCGAGACGCTCACAGGCGAACTCATAGAATGAGTCGAAGGAGAGGGTCTTCACGCTCAATGCCATGCGCCGTTCCTCCAGTCCCTTGATGAGTTTCTCCACCTTGTCGTGTATCTGCGTCAGCTCCGTGCCGCGCCGCTTCTCCATGGTGGAGAGGTTTTTTCTCAGTGTCTCCTTCTGTGAGGAAGGATAGGGCTGCACACCGTTGAAATAGAAATCGTAATACTCCGTCACCAACTGCTCCACGACACGGAACTCCAGTTCGGGTATCTGCGTCTCCGAGCCTTTCCATATCAGCAGTATCAGGTTCTTCAGGAAGTCTATCTTCTCAATGTTCAGCTCCCGCTTGCTGATGTTGAAGGGGTTCATGGTGATGGGCTTGTCCTCCGTATAGGCGATGTACTTGCCGCCCACATACTCGCAGAGTCCCTCATACGAGTTACCCGTATCGACCATGACGATGTCGGTGTTCTGCTCCCACAACTGACGCACCACGCTGTTCATGTGGAAGCCTTTTTGTATTTCCTAACACGCTGAGCCACAGCACTCTCTTAAAAACAACAAATTCAAAACGGTACAAATTTTGAACAGGGGAAATCTATAGTTCAAGGCACTCGGCAAAGAGAAAAAACTATGACAGGGGCAAAAAGCAGTTTTAAGATTATTTATGAAAATATTTTGGGCAATTTTGGCTGGTTGCTATCCAAAGAGCGCATTTTTGATGAAAAGTCCCACTTTCATCAGCCATAAAGAGTGAGACGGTCGAAAAAGAAAAAGAGGGATGAGAGAGCCTTCTTGGTGGCTTCAACATTGGGCG
>ENA-ORUX01000719-ORUX01000719.1-human-gut-metagenome-genome-assembly--contig:-NODE-719-length-29534-cov-6.230062_pt1 | contig 29534 bp, 25 predicted proteins | sample MGYA00242087_ERZ509225 | MGnify/ENA primary metagenome ERZ509225 (study PRJEB26280, sample SAMEA2338864) | human gut metagenome | biome: human gut; feature: human-associated habitat; material: faeces... | reverse complement strand
TGGGGGATCTAAAGGGGGCCATTCTCTCACGTGAGAGAATGGCCCCCTTTGCCGCACCCTGCGCCGCGCAGGGAATCCCATTGCTGCCTTCAGGCAGCAAGAATCTGTAAAGCGTTATTGCTTTAATAGTCTTTTAATTTCTTTCTCTGCAAGCGCAGTGGCCCCCTCGAAATCCACGCAGGGATGATATGCGGATTCCAGCGCGTCGTGCGCCTTCTTGGCGACCGACAGCGCGCTCACTGCCTCGTCTAAGAGCGACGCCTCCACGCGGCGGGTAAAGCGCAGCTTCGCCTTCTGCGCGCGCGTGAGTTTCTCCTCCGCCATCGCGTCGAGACGCAGGCGGCGGTAGGGCTTCCCGTCGTACGGGTTGCGCGCGTTCGTTGTGATAAACGCCAGCCCTTTTTCCGGGATCAATACGTGATGGAGCTCCCGCGGCCGGTCTGGATTCGGGCAGGCGATGATGTCGAAATGCTTCGCCTGTGCCGCCTGCACGACGGTCTCAAGCATTTCGTTTCCCAGCCCCGCACTGTCGATGATGGCATAGATGCGCGGGCAGAGGGCTTCGACGGTGTCGAACCGGCAAATCTCGCCCCGATGCGTCACACCGCCCAAAAACGCGCGGTCGACGCGCCCGCTGCCGCCTCCCTCGCCGCGCAGCTCGCGTGCGAGGATGCCGTCGGTGCGGCGGCGGAGCTTCGAAAAATCCATCTGCGCGTGCATTGCCACGCGGCGCTCGCTCTCCACCTCGCCCATCGCGCGCAGGATGCGATAGGCGCTGCGGTAGTGTGCGCGATATTCGTCGCTCAGCGCGACGATCTCCGCGCGGCGTGCCTTAGCCGCGTCCACATCGTAGAAGCGTGTCAGATCGACATAGCGTTCGCTCGCGACCGCGTAGGTCGGCTCGAGCACATGCGGGCTGGTGCCGTCCACGATGGCGGCGTTACGATCCAGAAAGATCGCAGCGTCGAGCGAATCGGGGTCACCCGAGCAGTTGATGTACACGACGCGCTCGCCCGCGCGCTCCATCGCCGCGCCCACGCGGCGCATGAAGGTCGACTTGCCGCAGCCCGGGCCGCCTTTCAGAATCATCAGATCGTCGAGACGACCGCCCAAAAGCTGGTCATAGAGCGAGAAAAAGCCCTCTTCGCTGTTTGCGCCGAGGAAAAAGTACACCGGTTTCATAAGATCCCTCCCAAAATTGGTGCTTTCTCCATAGCGTATGCGTGCGTGGCTGTCCCCGCTTCCCGCCCTTCCCAAATTTTGTTTGTAAGGCAGCATCGTTCCGTCATTCAGGAATGAAAAAAGCTCCGTTTGGGATTCCCAAACAGAGCCTTTTTATGTACTTTCTTACGCCGTGAAGATCTTGTCCTCCGCTCTGCGCGTGTAGTCGCGTTCAAGCATCGCGCGGTGCGAGAGGAACGCGGGATCGTCGAAATACTTCGCACCCATCGGGCAGTTGCGCACGCAGGAGTGGCATTTGATGCACACGCCCACGACCTCGGTGACATCATCGGGATTGATCGAGCCCATCGGGCAGAGAGAGGCGCACACGCCGCAGTGGATACACTTGTCGAGGTCGGTCTTGGGCTTCGCCTTCAGAAACACCTTCGGTTCGCCTTCGAGGCCCAGCGGGCGGTAATACGGCGCGTCGGCGTCACCGTCGACCATGACGGGCGCGGGATACTCGGTCATCCGCACGATGCGGCCCACGACCGCGGAGCCGAGCTTTGCAAGCTCCGCCATATCGTCGGAATCGGGTCTGCCGTTGGCAAGCGCGTCGGTAAAGGCGTGGCGGCAGGCAAAGGCACCCGCGCCGATGGTGTGGAAGCCGTCCCCTTCGAGGCAGGCGCAGAGCTCGGCAAGCGAATTGTCGAAGCTGCGGTTGCCGAACGTCACGACCGGCACGGCGAGCGCGCCGTTTCCGTGAAAGCCGGACTTCACAAAGTCGAGCAGCTTATTTGGAAGCTTGCCCGCGTAGGTTGGCATACCGAATACGACAAGGTCGCCCGCGGCAAACTCATACGCTTCCTCGCGCGCGGCGGGCAGCGTGAAATCGCGCACCTCGAGCGGCACGTCGAAGCTGACGGCAAGGGCATTTGCAAGCGTGGTGGTCACCTTTCTGGTGTTGCCGGTGGCGCTGAAATAGACTGCGTAGACCTGAGTGATGTTCATGGGAATCGGCCTTCTTTCTTTATTGTTCGGGGCGCTGCCCGGCTTTACAGGGAAAAATCCTCGGACGTGTACTTGTCGTTCAGCGTGGCGGGTCTCGGCGGCACACGCTTGAGCGGATCGTAGCAGAAATGGCGGCAGTGGTCGGCCGAGTCGACCACGCCGCGGCGGGAGCAGATGACCTGCCCTTCGTTGATGACAGATCCGCTCTTGCAGTAGGCGCAGTGCTTTTCAATGTCCTTGCGGAACAGATGGAACATGGTCTCCCTCCCCTTTCTTTTACAGGCTGCGGACGACGAGCTTGCCGTCCTCCATCGACGCATGGATCTGCGTGACGGGGTGCTCGTAGGAGTCGATGATCTGCGCGGCCATGACGTCTTCGAGCTCTTTCTGAATGGTGCGGCGCAGATTGCGCGCGCCGTAGGTCGCGGAGTAGGACTTCTTGACGAGGTAGTCCTCAACATCCTCGTCCCACGTAAAGTGCAGGCCCTTGTCCTCAAGGCTCTTTTGCAGCTCAGAGAGCATGATGTGGGCGATGCCGGCGAAGTTCTTCTCGTCAAGGCGGTTGAAGCAGATGACCTCGTCCACACGGTTCAGGAATTCGGGGCGCAGGAACTCGCCGAGCGCCTTCATAGCGCGGTCGCGGTTCTGCTCGTTCACCGTGTGGCCGAAGCCGACAGTTCCCTCCTTGCGCTCGCTGCCCGCGTTGGACGTCATCACGATGACGGTGTTTTCAAAGTTGACCTTGCGGCCGTGGGAGTCGGTGATCTCGCCGTCGTCGAGAATTTGCAGCAGGACGTTCATCACGTCGGGATGCGCCTTTTCGATCTCGTCGAAAAGGATGACGGCGTAGGGCTTGCGGCGAATCTTTTCGGTCAGCTGGCCGGCTTCATCATAGCCGACATAGCCCGGGGGCGAGCCGACGATGCGGGAGACCGAGTGCTTTTCCATAAACTCGGACATGTCGAAACGAATCAGCGCATCGGGCGAATTGAAGAGATCCTGCGCCAGCTGCTTGACAAGCTCGGTCTTGCCGACGCCCGTGGGGCCGACAAAGATGAAGCTCACCGGCTTGTGCTTGGGCGAAATGCCCACGCGGTTGCGGCGTATCGCCGCGGCGACTGCCTCGATGGCCTCGTCCTGACCGACGATGTGCTCTTTTAAGCGCTTGTCAAGCTCGCTCAGACGGCGGAACTCGTCTTCACGGATACGCGAGGCGGGAATCTTCGTCCAGAGCTCGATCACGCGGGCGAGGTTGTCCATCGTGAGCTGCGGGTCACCCTGCGCGCAGAGCTCGTCGAGCTCGGTCTGCGCCTTGATGGTAAGGCTCTTGAGCTCGGCCAGACGCTCAAAGTCGGGTTCTTCTGCGCCCTGCAAAAGCTCGCGCTCCTTGTCGTAATCCTCGATCTCGCGGCGCAGCTCCATGCGGCGGTTGATGTTCTTGTCGTGCAGGTTCAGATCCGAGCATGCCTCGTCGATGAGGTCGATGGCCTTGTCGGGCAGGAAACGGTCGGTGATGTAGCGCTCGGATAGCAGCACTGCCTGACGCAGAATACCCTCGGGAATTTTGACACCGTGGAACTGCTCATAGTAGTGGGCGATGCCCTTCAAAATTTTGAGCGTGTCCTCCATGTTCGGCTCGTTGACCGTGACCGGCTGGAAGCGGCGCTCGAGCGCGGTGTCCTTTTCAATGTGCTTGCGATACTCGGTGAACGTCGTCGCGCCGATGACCTGAATTTCACCTCGGGAGAGCGCAGGCTTCAAGATGTTGGCGGCGTTCATGCTACCCTCGGCGTCGCCCGCGCCGACGATGTTGTGCACTTCGTCGATGACAAGGATGACGTTGCCCATCTTGCGGATCTCCTCGATGAGGCCCTTCATGCGGCTCTCGAACTGGCCGCGGAACTGCGTGCCCGCGACGAGCGCGGTGAGGTCAAGAAGATAGACCTCCTTGCTTCTCAGCTTGAACGGCACGTCGCCCGCGACGATGCGCTGGGCGAGGCCCTCGGCAATGGCCGTCTTGCCGACGCCCGGCTCACCGATCAGGCAGGGGTTGTTCTTCTGGCGGCGGTTCAAGATTTGGATGACGCGCTCGATCTCCTCCTCGCGGCCGACGACCGCGTCGAGCTTGCCGTCGCGTGCGCGCTGGGAGAGATTGATGCAGTAGGAGTCGAGGAATTTGTGCTTGCTCCCCTTTTCGACCTTCTTGTTGCTGCGCGGGCTCTGCGTCTGCTCGGCCTCGTTGCCATTTTGTGCGTCGTTCGCAGCGGGATTTCCGCCGAAAAAGCGGCTCAGGAACGGGAATGTGGCGGTCTTGCCGTCCTCGTCCTCGTTATCGGCGTCCGGATCGTCGGCGTCGGTCAGACCTTCGAGGTTTTCCACGCCGCCGAAGGCGCCCATCATTTCATTGGAGATATTGTCAAGGTCCTCATCCGTGATGCCCATGCGGCGCATCATCTCGTCCACCTGCGGCAGTCCAAGATTTTTCGCGCACTTGAGGCAAAGTCCTTCGTTGACGTTCTGCCCGTTTTCCTGACGGGTGATGAACACAACGGCGATATTCTTTTTACATCTGGAACAAAGTTGCGGCTGCATAGTATTTCCTCCTTGGGGTAAAGATCAGGGTAACAGCGCGGCGACAAGCCCGCGCGGAGTATGACTCATAAAAAACAATAACAGATACGTGCCCTCGTAGTCGGCAAAGGCCTTGACGCCGAGCTTCGGTGCGACATCGCAGACGAGAAACAGCAAAAGTGCGCCCTCGATCAAGCCCAGCGCGCCGCCGCCGATGGTGTTGAGCGCGTTCAGCACTGGCAAGTCTAACACCTTGTCAATGCCTCCCGTCACTAAGCGGAGCAGCAGCGTGAGCACCAAAAAACACAGCACGAACACGAGTGTCCTCACCACGCTGCCGAGCAGCGTCCTTACGGCGGCAAGCGCTGCGTCGCGCGCGGCATTTCGAAGCGACTGACGCACCGCGCCGTCGAAATCGAAGCGCAGCAGCTTTTTGAGAAGCCCTGTCACCGCGAGCGGCGAATCGTCCTGCCGAACGTTTTCCGCGTCCTGCGCGGCGTCGCCGTTTGGCGTTTCACCCGAGGCGTCGCTCTCCGCCGGGGTCTCCCCCTCGATCTGCGGGACATCCCCCTGCGGTGTCTGCGATTCGGTATCAAACCACTCCTCCACGCTCTTTTCAAGGCGCGGCATCAGCATGTCGGTCACGGGCTCGGTTAAAACGTCGGTCAGAAGCGACGCGCCGATCAGCGCGAGCACGATCGCCGCCAGCGCCATAAAGCTGCGGAACAGCCCCCGCTTGGCGCCGAACACGACGCTTAAAATGAGCACGAGCGCGAAGACTGCATCGATCATAAGACCATTATTCACGTTTCCCGCGCTCCTTTCAAGTCATAAATTGTAACATTTTTAGCGTTTTACAGAAATTACGGAATATAAAGCCAGGCGGACGACGAGCCGATCAGCACCGCCGTACCATCCTCGCGCATGATGACAGAGCGCGCGTACTCCGTGCCGTCCAGCCGCGCGTATTCCTGCAGCTGCGGCGTGTAGAGCACCAGACTGTCGCTGTACAGCACGGCGATATACTTCCCCGCCGCGGACATGGACAGGACCTCCTGGCTGCTGTCGAGACTTGCCATCTCTGTACCGTCGGACGAGACAGTCACGAGCTTCAAGGTGCTGCCCGAGCGGTAGCGGCTCAGCAGCAGCGCCGCGTAGTTGTCGCCGCCCATGCTCGAACCGCGCAGATACGGGTATTCGTAGCGATAGCTGCCGGAAAGCGTACCGTCCGATGAAAAGAGCGTCAAGCTCTCGTCCGTCAGGCACGAGAGCGTACCGGCCACGCTGTCGAGCGATAGCAGGAGTGAGCCCGTGAGTGTGTTGACCGAGTCCGCCTTATCGCTGCCGAGGGAATAGATGCTCACCGTGTCGGCGAATATGCCGTCCGACTCGCCGAGCGTCACCGCCGCCATGCGCTTGCAGTCGCGCATGACGACCGCGTCGATAACATAGTGCTCCGAGGAGTTGAAGGCAAACGTCTTCTCGCCCGAAGCGTCGTACACCGTAACAGCGGACTTGTAGCCGCTCTTTTCGGCGTTGAGCGCCAGATAGTCCGAGGAATTGACGCTGACCGACAGGATATTGCCGCTGCACTCGCCGCTCATATCGCGCACAAGGCCGCTGGAAGAGTAAATGAGCAGCGTCTGCCCGCCGATATCATAGACCGCGGCGGTCTGGCCGCCGACAGCGATGGCGGGATTCGTGAGCTTCACACTCATGCTGTCCACCACGCTGCCGCTGCTGCTGTAGATCGACACGCCCGTCGTCGAAGCGACGATCAGATGGTCGCCGAGCAGCGCAAAGGTGTTGCTGCGGTCGTTGCTGAACGAGTACATCTCCACCTTGCCCTGCTCATCCTGCGTGACCTTATTGTAGGAGAAAAGGCGGCGCACACTGTCAAGGCTGCTCAGGTCCTTCCACGCCGCGGCGACGACCACGGCCAGCACGACCACAAGCGCCAGAATCACCATCAGCGCCCGCTTGAGCCAGCCGCCGGAGCGGCGCGGGGCCGCCTGCGAGCGCCTCAGCTCCTCGCGTGTTCCCTTTTCCTCTTTGAGATCATTCATTGAGCCGTTCATCCTCATACCAAAGTCTCGTCATGTACAGTCCGCCCGGCGGCACCGTGGGGCCGGCGAGCGAGCGGTCGCCGGAGGCCAGGATCTCGGGGATGTCCTCTGGCGTGAGCTTCCCCTCGGCGGCGTAAAGCACCGTGCCGGTGATCGCCCGTACCATGTTATACAAGAACCCGTCCGCGCAGACCTTGAGTTCCAAAAGATCACCCGAGCGCGACACGCGGCAGTAGTGCACGGTGCGCACGGTGGTCTTCGTCTCCGTGCCGACAGAGCGGACGGCGCGGAAATCGTGCGTGCCCTCAAAGGCGCGCGCCGCGCGGTCCATCACCTCTTCGTCGAGGTGCTTGGGGTAAAAGTAAGCCCTGTTGACATAGAACGGGTTTTTGATGCGGGAATTATAGATGCGATAGGTGTATTCCTTTTTTTGACACGAGAGGATCGCGTTGAAATCCTCCGCCACCTCAAGCGCCTCGCGCACGACGATATCCTCCGGCGTGTGCGTGTTGATGGCAAACGGTAGGCGCTCGACTGGAATGCGCGACTCGGTATGGAAATTGGCGATGTAGCGCTCGGCGTGCACGCCCGCGTCCGTGCGGCCGCAGCCGACGAGCTTGACGTTCCCGCCGCAGACCTTTGAGAGGCCCTTTTCCATCGTCTCGCAGACGCTTGAGACTGTCTTCTGCACCTGCCAGCCGTGATAGGCCGTGCCGTTATACATGAGCTTGAGGGCGATGTTTCGCATAAAAGCGTCCTTTCTTCTTATCGCAGCGCGATGACCGCGGCCACGAGCACGGCATAATAGCCGAGCACCAGATAGTCGCGCGTCTGGTAGTGCAGCACATTGAGCTTCGTGCGGCCTTCGTCGCCGTGGTAGCAGCGGCATTCCATGGCCGTCGCCAGCTCGTCGGCGCGGCGGAACGCGCTGACAAACAGCGGCACAAGCAGCGGCACGAGCGCCTTGGCGCGCTGCATAAGGCTTCCGGTCTCAAAGTCGGCGCCGCGCGCCTTCTGCGCGGACATGATCTTATCCGTCTCTTCGATGAGCGTCGGGATGAAGCGAAGCGCGATCGACATCATCATCGCGAGCTCATGCACAGGGACCTTGATCTTCTTGAGCGGGCCCAGCAGGCTCTCCAGACCGTCCGTCAGGCGGATGGGAGAGGTCGTATACGTGAGCAGGAACGTTCCCATGATCAAAAGCGTGATGCGCAGCATCATCGTGATGGCGGCGCGCACACCCTCGATCGTAATGCGGAAGATCCAAAAATGGCACAGCTCCGTGCCGGGGGTGTAAAAGAGGTTCAAAAGCGCCGTGAACGCGATAATGAACAGCACCGGCTTTAATCCCTTGAAAAGCGCCTTCGCGCCCACGCGCGAGATGCGCACGGCGACAATCAGCGTCAGAATGAGAACGCCGTAGGCAATGTAGCTCTTCGCCGTAAAGAGCGCCACGACGTAAAACACCGTGACGAGGAGCTTTGTGCGCGGGTCGAGCTTATGGGCGAGCGTGTCGCCCGGGAAAAACTGGCCGAGCGTGATATCCTTCAGCATTTTTTGCCGCCCCCTCTCTTGAGCGCGACAAGCTCTTTGCTGAGCTCATCGACGGTGTAAACGGCGGGGTTGATGGCAATGCCTTTATCGCGCAGCGCCATCGCGACGCGCGTGACCTGCGGCACGTCGAGGCCCGCGGTCATCAGCTCGTCGCCGCGGGCGAAGACCTCGCGCGGCGTGCCGCTCATGAGCACGTGGCTGTCCGACAGGACAACGATGCGGTCGACGTTTTTCGCGATCTCCTCCATGCTGTGGCTCACGAGCACGACGGTCGTGCCGCGCGCGCGGTGGAATTCGCGGATGTTTGAAAGCAGCTCTTCCCTGCCCTGCGGGTCAAGGCCCGCGCTCGGCTCGTCGAGCACGAGCACCTCGGGCTCCATCGCAATAACGCCCGCGATGGCCACGCGGCGCTTCTGTCCGCCGGAGAGGGCGAACGGCGATTTTTCCAGCAGATCGTCGGTAAGCCCCGCAAAGTGCGCGGATTCACGCACGCGGCGGTCGATCTCGTCTTTGGATAAGCCCATGTTCGTCGGGCCGAACGCGATATCGCGGTAAACAGTCTCTTCAAAAAGCTGGTATTCCGGATACTGGAACACGAGGCCCACACGGAATCTCACATTCCGAATCTTCTTTGGGTCGGCCCAGATGTCCTCCCCGCCAAGCAAAATGCGGCCGGAGGTCGGTTTGAGCAAGCCGTTCAAGTGCTGGATCAGCGTCGACTTGCCGCTGCCCGTGTGGCCGATGATGCCCAAAAATTCGCCGCGATAGATCGCGAGCGACATATCCTGCACCGCACTGCGGCAAAAGGGCGTGCCCTCGCCGTAGGTGTGCGTCAGGTTTTCTACACGAATGATCTCTTCCAAGGTTACAGTCCTCTTAGGTAAAATTTTTCGCAATGGCGTCTGCGCATTCCTCTACGGTGATGGCATCCACGGGGACGTCCATCCCCGCCTCGCGCAGGGAAAAGAGCAGCGAGACCGTGTCCGGCACGGCAAGGCCGATGTCCTCCAGCTCCTTTTTGCGGGTGAAAACCTCGCGCGGCTTTCCGTCCATGACGACAAGGCCGTCGTTCATCACGATCACGCGGTCGGCGTGCTCGGCTTCGTTCATGTGGTGGGTGATGAGGACGACCGTGATGCCCTGCTCGCGGTTGAGCTTTTCGACGGCCGCGAGCACCTCGCGCCGGCCGATGGGGTCGAGCATGGCGGTCGCCTCGTCGAGCACGATGCACTCGGGCTTCATCGCCAGCACGCCCGCGATGGCGATGCGCTGCTTCTGTCCGCCGGAGAGCAGATGCGGCGCGTGCTTGACGAACTGCGTCATGCCGACGGCCTCGAGCGCGTCGTCCACGCGCTTTCTGATCTCGGCGCTCGGCACGCCCAAATTCTCGGGAGCGAACGCGACATCCTCTTCGACGACATTCGCCACGATCTGGTTGTCCGGATTCTGGAACACCATGCCCACGCGCCTGCGAATTTCAAGCAGGAGCGATTCGTCCATCGTGTCCATGCCCTCGACATAGACCTTGCCGCCGCTTGGCAGCAGGACTGCGTTGAAGGTCTTGGCAAGCGTCGATTTTCCGCTGCCGTTGTGGCCGAGGATCACGACAAAGCTGCCGCGCTCGATGGCCACATCCACCCCGCGCAGCGCGCGAGTGTTCACCTGGTCTTCCGTGCCCGGATAGGTGAAGGCCAGGTCTTGGGTCTTGATCATTTCCATAAAAGTTGCGTTCCTTAATCGTTATCCCGAAAGAGCCTTCGGGGATTCATCGCCGCAAAGCGGCGGATTCCTTTATTCCGAGAACCAGCGGCCCGTCGCGCCGCAGGGCAGCGCGAGCCCCGTCTCCGTCACGGGCAGGCCCAGCTCGTCCCACGTGACCTTGCCGCCGTACTTTTCCGCAACGAGCAGGTGCAGCATGTAGCCGAGCACCGAGGGAGCGAGCCCCGTCGTATACGAGTTGATGATGACAAAAAGCGGCTTGTCCGATAAGACCTGCGCGCAGAGCTTCACGAACGGGAAAAGATTGTCCTCCAACTTCCAGACCTCTCCTCCGGGGCCGCGGCCGTAGCTCGGCGGGTCCATGATGATGGCGTCATACACCTTGCCGCGGCGGATCTCACGCTCGACAAATTTCGCGCAGTCGTCGATGATCCAGCGCACCGGCGCATCGGAAAGGCCGCTGACACGCGCGTTCTCGCGCGCCCAGTTGACCATGCCCTTTGCCGCATCCACGTGGCAGACCTGAGCGCCTGCCGCCGCACACGCGACCGTCGCGCCGCCGGTGTAGGCGAAGAGGTTCAGCACGCGGATGGGCCGGCCCGCGTTTTTGATCTTCTCGCGCGCAAAATCCCAGTTGACGGCCTGCTCGGGGAACAGGCCCGTGTGCTTAAAATTCATGGGCTTGACCTGGAATTTGAGATCCTTGTAATTTACCGTCCAGCTCTCGGGCAGCTTCTCCTTGTCCCAATGTCCGCCGCCCGAGGACGAGCGGTAATAGCGGCCCTGCGCGTTGCGCCAGCCGCGGTTCGTGCGCGGCGTCTCCCAGATCGCCTGAGGGTCAGGCCGCACCAGAATTTGCTTTCCCCAGCGTTCGAGCTTTTCTCCGCCGCCGCAGTCCAGCAGCTCATAATCTTCCCAACCGTCCGCGATCCACATACATTTTCTCCTTTGCCGCATGGGCATACTTGTTCATAATAATCAATGTATTATACTACGCATTCGATTGAATAGTCAATGTATAAATCGTGAACGATCCTGCGCCATTCGCTTAATTTTCTTTTCCCGTGGACTTTGCCGCGCGCTTGTGGTATGCTGGCAGAAACGACACAAGGAAAGCTGGTCTTTTTTGATGGATAAACTGCTGCTGCACTCCTGCTGCGCCCCCTGCTCGGTCTACTGCGTGGACACGCTGCGCGCCGACGGGATCGAGCCCACGTCACTCTGGTTCAACCCGAACATTCACCCCTGGACGGAGTATGATGCGCGCCGCCGCACGCTGCTCGAATACGGGGAAAAAGAGCATGTAGAAGTGCATATTTTAGAGGATTACGGCCTGCGCGACTTTGTCCGCGCCGTGAGTGCGGATATCGACCACCGCTGCGCGCACTGCTACACCATCCGCCTCGGCACGGTGGCCAAATACGCCGCCGACCACGGCTACGACGCGTTCACATCGTCCCTGCTCATCTCTCCGTATCAGAACCACGAGCTCTTAAAGGCCGTGGGCGAGACGATGGGCAAGAAGTACGGCGTCGAATTCTACTACCGTGACTTCCGCCCCGGTTTTCGCGAGGGGCAGGCCAAGGCGCGCGAGATGGGCCTCTACATGCAGAAATACTGCGGCTGCATCTTCTCTGAAGAGGACCGCTATTCGACCAAGATCGAAAAGGCGAAAAACCGCTACTCCGAAGAATAAGCAGCTTGCAAAAGACAAGACCCGTTGGATGCTCCAACGGGTCTTTTTTCATTCTTTCGCGGCGATCAGCGCGTCGTGCACGAGCTGCAAGGCGCGCTCTGCGTCGTCGCGCAGGACGTAAAAGCTCATGAACCGCTCCCCCGCCGCAACGGCGAAGACGGTGATCTCCGCCCGTTCGAGCGCCGTGACGGCTATCTTCTCTTTCTCGATGCTCGGCAGCGCGCCGCCGACCGCCGTGATGGCCGCAAGGCGGCTCCGCCCGCTCTTTTTCTGCGTCACGCCGACGACGCTTGCGTCTTCATCCGTTTCGCAAACGATGCTGCCCGCGCCGCCTTCCCTGCACGAGCGCACGGTGATGGGCACGCCGCCCGCCTGCGCGAGCGCGACGCTGCGGTCATGCAGCACCTGTGCGCCCTTCTGCGCGAGCAGCAGCATGTCGTCATACGAGATCACCTCGCGCCGCACAGCGTTTTGGCAGATGCGCGGGTCAGAGGAAAATATCCCGTCCACGTCTGTGTAGATGACAAGCTCAGCGGCCTTCAGCGCCGCGGCGAGCGCCACTGCACTCGTGTCCGGGCCGCCGCGTCGTGACGTCGCCATTTTCGTCGACGCCCTGAAAGCCCGCCGCGACCACAACGTGGCCCTCGGCCAGCTCCTTCCGGATACGCGCGGTGTCGATCAGCTCGATCTCCGCGTTCCCATGTGTACCGTCCGTTTCGATGGGGATCTGCCATGCGCAGAGGGATACCGCCTCCACGCCGATGGACCGCAGCGTCATCGCGCCGAGCGCGGCGCTCATCTGCTCGCCCGCGGAGAGCAGCATGTCGAGCTCGCGCGGCGAAGGCCGCTCGCTGATCTCCTTTGCCTTTTGCAGCAGGCCGTCCGTCGTGTCGCCCTGCGCGGAGAGAACGACGACCACGTCGTCGCCTTCATCCACCCGCGATTTGACGATGCGCGCCATGCGCAGAAGATGCGCATAGTCGCGCACGGAGCTGCCGCCGAACTTCTGTACGATCAGGCTCATAAGAACCACTTCCAACAAAAAATGGATTGACAGCGCTCATCTCAGCCGCTGCCAATCCATCGTATGAACTTGTACAAGCCCGCGTGACTCAGGCCGCGAGGATATCGAAGCGCACCACGCCCTCAAGCGCGAGCGCCCGCGCCATCATCTCCTCGATCGACTCCTGCATTTCGGACGTCTCGGCCGAGATCGTCACCGCGGCACAGCCGTTGGTGGGAATACTCTGGTTGATGGTCAGAATATTCGCGCCCGAACCGGCAAAAATAGAAAGGACGTTGGACAATACGCCGGGGTTGTTCTTGAGCATCGTGTAGAACGTGATGATGCGGCCGGTCTTCATGTCGTTGAAGGGGCGCACCGCATCGCGGTACTTATAAAATGCGCTGCGGCTGATGCCGACGGTGCGGGCGGCGTCGCCCGCGGTGCGCACCTCGCCGGACTGGAGCATGCGCTTCGCCTCCGCCACCTTGATAAAAATTTCCGGAAGGGCCTCTGCCGAGACCAAATAAAATTTCGTTGCAGGCGCCATAATGTTTCTCCTTCGCGGTCATCTGTCTTTATATGGCAGGATTTTAGCATATCTTAACGCATATTGCAACACTTTTTTCGGTGGGAGGTCTGCAAAATTTGAATGAAGAACGGCTGAGACGCTTCCTCACTTTATCGCTCGCGCTTTTCATGGGTGCATCTCTCTTTTATGTCTGCTTTCGCTATGTGCTGCCGTGGTGTTTGCCGTTTCTGCTCGCGCTGCTCGTCGCGGCGCTGCTGGAACCGGTCGTTTTGTATCTGCGGCGGAAATTTCACTTTCAACGTGGCTTTTCCGCGCTGATCCTGACGCTGACGCTGCTGTTTCTGCTCGGCGGGCTGCTGTCGCTCCTGTGGTCTACGCTACTTTCTCAGACGAACGCGCTGCTCGCCGCCGCGCCCGCGTTTTTCGACGCGATCCCCGCCGCAGCGGACGATCTGCTCTCTCGATTGGAGCAGTTCAGCGCGTCGAGTCCCGAATGGCTCAGCAGCTATCTGCACGAGCAGCTTTTCAGGGCCGTCACGGACGCGGACAGCCTGCTGCGCTCGCTGTCTTCGCGCGCGATGGCGTGGCTCGGCTCTGCCGCCGCGGCGCTGCCGGGCGGCGTGCTCGCCATCGCGACGGGCGTGCTTGCGATCTTCTTCACCTCCGCGTCGTACCCCGAGCTCTGCGCGGCACTCGAACACGCCGTGCCGGAAGAAGCGATGGCAAAGCTGCGGCTCTTTCGCGGCGGCGTAATGCGCTCGCTTGCGCGGTGGCTGCGCGCGCAGGCAACGCTGTCGCTCATCACGTTTTCAGAGCTTCTTATCGGCTTTCTCCTCATGCGCCAGAGCTATTCCCTGCTGCTCGCCTTTCTCATCACACTGCTCGACGCGCTGCCGGTCTTCGGCACGGGCACGGCGCTCGTGCCGTGGGCGGTCTTCACGCTGCTGTTCGGCTTCCCGCCCAAGGCCATCGTGCTCCTCGCGCTCTACCTCTGCACGCTCATCACGCGCAACACGCTCGAGCCCAAGCTTCTCTCCGCGCAGGCGGGGCTGCCGCCGGTCGCGTCGCTTTTTGCGATGTACCTCGGCTACTGCACGTTCGGCGTGGCAGGGATGGTGCTCTTTCCCTTCCTCCTGCTGCTGTTCGCGCAGATTCGAAACGCAAAAGCGGAAGCTGCCGCATAAAAAAAGAGAACGGTGAAAACCGTTCTCTTTTTTATTGCTTTTTACCGGCCTGTGCCGCCGTTGTTGAGCAACCAGTTGAGGAACTGGCCGTTGTCTCCGACATCGCCGGATGCGCTGTCTCCCGCCGTGCCGGTGTTGTCAGACGGCGTCTGTGTGCCGCTGTCGCCGCCAGTGGTGGCATCACCGCCCGGTGTCGTGCCGCTGCCGTCATCCGGTGCATCCGGGTCCGGCGTGGGCTCCAGCGGCGTTGTGTGCGTCGTGCACATGCCGCTGTACATCAGATCGCTGTATAGCTGCACTGTGCCGCTGTTCGTGCGCACCGGTTCGCCTGCAGGAATCGACGAAATGAGTCCTTCTTCGAGCTGTGCCTGATACGTTGCCTGAAGCGCGGCGCTCAGCGGCGTCGTGAGAAGCTCACGCTTGTAGCCCCAACCGCTGCTGACGTTCGGCTGGCTCAGATCGAGCACATAGGCCGTCGTAACATTCGGGCAGTAGTCGGAGGCGAGCATGCCGGAATCGGCGCAGACGGTTACGCTGATGTGTCCGTCGCAGCTCAGCGAGGGCGCATAGCTCTTTGCGACCTTGACAGTCTGCGAGGGACAGCCGGCCGAGGCCAGAAGTCCCGTCTGCGTGCAGACGGTCACGCTGACCATGTCGGCGCTGCTGACTTCAAAGTCCTTGTTCGGAAGGCCCGCGTGGACCTTGCTCATAAACGTCTTCCACAGCGTGGCCGCGGGGTTGCCGCTCGCCACGATGCGCGTCGGCGTGTCGTAGCCGACCCAGACCGCTGCCGTGTAATACGGCGTGTAACCGACAAAGTAACGGTCGTTGTTGCTGTTGGTCGAACCGGTCTTACCGGCGATGGTCATACCGGAGAAGTTCGCGCCCGTACCCGTACCGCTACGCACGACGTTTTTCAGGAGTTCGTTCATCGCATAGGCGGTGCTCTCCTCCATCGCGATGTGGGACTCGGTCTTATTTTCAAGGATGACGTTGCCGTTGTGGTCAAGCACCTCGGTATACGTTCTCGGCGTGGTGTAAACGCCGCCGCGGGCAAAGGACGCGTAGGCCGCGGCCATCTCGCGCGTCGTCACGCCCTTGGAAAGGCCGCCGAGCGCGAGCGCGCCCGCCGCGGTCATATCGTCGTTCGTCAGCGTCGTGAAGCTTAAGTTTTCGGTCATAAAGGCATACGACGCGGGCAGCGTCAGCTTGATGGCCGTGCGCACCGCCGTGGGGTTGGACGAATTGCGGATGGCGTCTTGCAGCGTCATAATGCTGCGGTAGCCCGAATAGGCGTTCACCGGCCAAATACTGCCGCCGAGCATTTCAACGGGATAGTCGTCGATGACGCTCGCGGGCGTGATGACGCCGGCGTCCAGCGCGGGCGCGTAAACGCTCAAGGGCTTGATGGCAGAACCGCACTGACGCACAACGGTCGAATAGTCGAGCAAGAACCGGCCCTCGCGCTCGCCCACGCGGCCCGCAACGGCGACGATGTCGCCCGTCGTGTTGTCGATGATCGTCGCGCCGGACTGGAGCAGCTGGCCCTTGGACGAGGTGTAGTTCAGGTTATTGCGGTCGGCGTAAACGCTCTCCACGATCGACTGCACCTCGGGATCGACCGTGCAGTAGATCGAGTAGCCGCCGGTGTAGAGCATATCCTTTGCCGTTTTTTCGTTGTAGCCAAGCTGCTCGTGCATATCGGCAACGATGTCGTTGAACATACGCTCGACAAAGTAGGAGTCATACGTCGTATTCGACGCACTGTCCGCCCTGCTCGCCACATTGGCGGAGGGGACAAAGTCCGCATCCCATGTGAAGACGAGCGGCTCGGCCTGCGCCTGCTCGTACTCTTCGTCACTGATCTTGCCGAGCTCGTGCATCTTATAAAGAACGGTAAGCTGGCGCTCCTTGTTCTGCTCGCGGTACCAGTCGCCGCGCGCGGGGTCATATTTATAGGGGAACTGCGTGATGCCGACGATAGACGCCGCCTCGGCGATGCTCAGCTCGCCTACGGTCTTGCCGAAGTAGCCCTCCGCCGCGGCCTCGATGCCGTAGCAGCCATTGCCAAAATAAACCTTGTTGAAATACGTCTCGAGAATTTCCTCCTTTGAGTAGTTCTTCTCGAGCCGCAGCGCGCGGAAGATCTCTGCCACCTTGCGCTTGATGGTCACCTCATTCTCGCCGGTCGTGTTTTTAATGACCTGCTGGGTGATCGTCGAGCCGCCGCGGGTCGACGTGCCGGTGAGCTTGCCGAGAATGGCTCTCGCCGTGCTCTTCCAGTCAACGCCGTGGTGGTTGTAGAAGCGCTCGTCCTCGATGGAGATCAGCGCCTCCTGCACATGCTTGGGGATGTCGTCGATGCTGACGAGCGTTCGGTTCTCTTCACCATGAAGCTTCGTGAGCTCCACCCACTCCCCGCTTGTTTTATCCTGATAGTAGACTGTCGAGCTCTGCTTGAGCGTGTAGGCCGAGATGTCCACATTCAGATCGAGCGACGTGTGCACGTAGACCATGAAGATGGCGAAAAACATCAGGCAGGTGGTAAGGCCGATGGCGAGAATGGTGCCGATGACCGTTTTCGCCGTGCCGGACTTTTTCTTCTTGTGTGCCTGATGCGTGGGGTGCTGGGTGTGCTGTCTTCGGGGCGTCTGGTTTTCTGCGCAGTTTTCTTCCATAAAGCGCCTCCTCCTTTGCGATAGAAATATGCGCAAGCGCGCATAGCCGATTTTCAATAGTGATACAGAATACAGTATAGCACGGCTGTCAAGTGGTACGTATCTTGTCTTGCATTTTGCCGCAAGGTGCGGTATAATGCGAGCACAAACTTTCAGGAGGTGTTCCCCCATGAACGATGAGTTCGGCCCCAATTTCGTCACGCTGACTGATGACGAGGGCAACGATATAGAGCTGGAATACGTCGACGCGCTCGAGCATAACGGCACGACGTATATGGCCTTCTTCCCCGTGGTCGAAGAGGACAGCGAGGACGAGGAAAACGAAGAGGAATACGGTCTCGTGATCCTCAAAAGCCAGATGGAAAACGGCGAGGAGTTCCTTGTCACCATTGACGACGAAGAGGAGATCGACAAGGTCTACGACCTCTTCATGGAGCAGATCCTTTCCGACGAAGAGTAAAACTTCGATTGCGACGGATTTTTTCTGAAAACTGAGATAAACTGAACATGCCCTGCGGGGTGCGTGATAAGTTCTTTTTAAACCCACATTTCGTCATAAGGGACGCCGGTACGCTCCGGTGGTTTGCAGGCCTCCCGGCTGCCTTTTGCGGCTGGACGTTGGAAGCAATAAAGCCGGACAGAGGCGACCCACCTGTCCAGAATGGTGCAGGTTTTGACGGGGCTTACACGGCCGCTGCGGGGCATCTTTTTATCTTTCCACGGATTGCACAAAATTACGTTTTTATTTTCTACGTCAGTTTAGACGAAAAAAACGTGCATTTTGTTCGCGATTCCTGTAAAATATTTTTACAAACTAAATTACCGTTTGGTAGCTGCAACGTAGTGCTTCGCGCACGGGCTGTACGGTCTCCCCTTTCGGGGAGATGATAAGGTCTGTGTGAGGAGCGCTTTTTTCTTTCCCCTTGCGGTGCCGCTTTCGCGGCGGGGAAAAGGCAAAAGAAAAAGGAGGAGCAAACTTATGAAACTTGTCACCAACGGTCGTCTCATCACCCGCGACGCGAGCGCGCAGGGCTATTACGAGCACGGTGCCGTCGCCTTCGAAGGCACGAAGATCGTCGAAGTCGGCGAGGAAGCGGCGCTGCGCGCAAAATATCCCGGTGCCGAGATCATCGACGCCAAGGGCGGCGTCATCATGCCCGCGTTCATCAACGCGCACACGCACATCTACTCCGCCCTCGCCCGCGGCCTTTCCATCGTCGGCAACAACCCGACGAACTTCTACGAAGTCCTTGACGGCACATGGTGGGCCATCGACCGCCACCTGATGATGGACGGCACAAAAGCCTCCGCCACCGCGCTGTACATGGACTCCATCAAGCAGGGCGTGACGACCATTTTCGACCATCACGCCTCCTACGGTGAGATCCCCGGCACGCTCCACACGATTGCCGAGGAGAGCAAGCGCCTGGGCCTTCGCTCCTGCCTGTGCTATGAGGTCTCAGACCGCGACGGCGAGGAGAAGTGCTTACAGGCCATTCAGGAGAACGCCGATTTTATCACCGAATGCGAAAAGAATAAGGACCCGATGCTCGCGGCAATGTTCGGCGGCCACGCGCTGTTCACGATCTCCGATAAGACTTTCGACCGCATGGTCGCGGCCAACAACGGCCGCACGGGCTATCACATCCACGTGTCCGAGGGCATGAACGATGTGTACGACTCCCTCCAGAACTATGGCCGCCGCCCCGTCCAGCGCTTGCAGGATCACGGCATTCTCGGTTCCAAGACCATCCTCGGCCACTGCATCCACGTCAACACCGCCGAAATGGAGATCATCAAGGAGACCGGCACGATGGTCGTGAACAATCCCGAGTCCAACATGGGCAACGCCATCGGCATCTGCCCCGTGCTCCAGCTCCACAAGCGCGGCATCCTCCTCGGCATGGGCACCGACGCCTACACGAACGATATGCTCGAGTCCCTCAAGGTCGCCCTCTGCTCCCAGCGCAGCCAGAACTGCCTGCCGAACGTCGGCTGGTGCGAGGTCACGGACATGCTCTTCAAGAACAACGCAAAGATCGGCGAGAAATACTTCCCCGACACGCTCGGCGTGCTGAAGCCCGGCGCGGCAGCGGACATCATCGTCATGGACTATAAGCCGTTCACCCCGTTCTCCGACGAGAATATCGACGGCCACATGATCTTCGGCATGACGGGCCGCCAGTGCCAAACCACCATCGCCGCCGGCAAGACCCTCATGCTCGACCGCGAGCTCGTCGGCATCGACGAAGAAGCCGAAAATGCGCACATTCTTGAAGCCGCCAAGAAACTCTGGGGCGAGCTGAATCACAGAACCTATTAAGCAAGCGGGAGGAAAAAACAATGTCTGAAAAAATGTATCCCATTCCGTTCGACTCTCTGATGAACTGGGTGACGAGCGAATATGCGCAGTGCGGCGATGTGTTCGGCGTTCATAAGCACTATCACGCAAGCGGCAAGAGCCTGCCGATCTTCGGCGAGCGCATCGAAACACCGTTTGGCCCCGCCGCCGGCCCCAACAGCCAGCTTGCGCAGAATATCATCGCGGCCTATGCCGCCGGCGCGCGCTTTTTCGAGGTCAAGACCGTGCAGAAGATAGACGGCGCGGAGCTTGCCGCCTGCGTTCCCCGTCCCTGTATCCTCACCGCTGACGAGGGCTACAACCAGGAGTGGTCGACCGAACTGACCGTACAGCAGGCGCAGGACGAGTACATCAAGGCCTGGTGCGCGCTCAAGATCATGAGCAAGGTCTACGGCTTCGGCGATCCCGACGGGTTCGTGTTCAATATGTCCGTCGGCTACGACCTGGACGGCATCAAGGGCCGCAAGGTCAACACCTATATCAACAACATGATGGACGCGGGCAAGACCGCGCAGTTCAAGGAATGTAAAAAAGTCCTGACCGAGCTCTTCCCCGAGGAAAAGGACTTCATCGCCTCGATCTCCCCCAATGTTTCCCGCTCCGTTACGCTCTCCACGCTCCACGGCTGCCCGCCGCAGGAGATCGAGCGCATCGCAAGCTATCTTCTCAAGGAAAAGCATCTGCACACCTTCGTCAAGTGCAACCCGACCATTCTCGGCTACAAGACCGCGCGCAGCATCCTCGATTCCATGGGCTATGACTACATCGTCTTCGATGAGCACCACTTCAACGAAGACCTCCAGTGGGAGGACGCCGTGCCGATGTTCGAGCGGCTGCAAAAGCTTGCGGACAAGCAGGACCTCGAATTCGGCCTCAAGCTCTCCAACACCTTCCCCGTCGACACGACGCGCGGCGAGCTTCCCAACGAGGAAATGTACATGTCCGGCCGCAGCCTCTTCCCACTGACGATTGAGATGTGCAATCGCATCTCCCGCCAGTTTGGCGGCAAGATGCGCATTTCGTTCGCAGGCGGCGCGGACTACTTCAACTGTGACAAGCTCTTTGCCGCCGGCATCTGGCCCATCACCGTTGCCACCACCATCTTGAAGCCCGGCGGCTACAACCGCCTGCACCAGATGGTCGAAAAGGTCGAGGATATGCCCTACCGCGCATTTTCCGGCAACGACCCCGCCGCGATCTCCGACCTTGCCGCCTCCGCGCTGCACGACTTCCACCACCTCAAGGCAATCAAGCCGCTCCCCTCGCGCAAAAAAGATGAACAGGTGCCGCTGCTCGACTGCTTTACCGCGCCCTGCAAGGGCGGCTGCCCCATCGAGCAGGACATTCCCGAATACCTTGAGCTCTGCCGCAAGGGGCTCTACGGCCCAGCACTGAAGCTCATCACCGAGAAGAACGCCCTGCCGTTTATCACCGGCACCATCTGCGCGCACCGCTGCCAGGGCAAGTGCTCGCGCAACTTCTATGAGGAATCCGTCCACATCCGCGAGACGAAGCTTCTTGCCGCGGAAAAGGGCTACAACACCTTGATGGCCTCCCTCCGTATGCCTGAGCCGGTCGAGGATAAAAAGGTTGCCATCGTCGGCGGCGGCCCGACCGGTATCGCCGCGGCGTACTTCCTTGGCCGCGAGGGTGTTCCCACCACGATCTTCGAGCGCGAGCGCAAGCTCGGCGGCGTGCCGCGCTACGTCATCCCCGCCTTTCGCATCAGCGACGAGGCCATCGACAAGGACGTCGCGCTCATGGAGCGCTACGGCGTCGAGGTCAAGCTCGGCAAGCCTGCTCCGTCCGTCGAACAGCTCAAGAAGATGGGCTACACGCACATCCTGATGGCCACCGGCGCGTGGAAGCCCGGCAAGCTCGACATTGAAGGCAACGTGCAGGGCGTCATCGAGTGGATGAAGCGCATGAAAAAGCAGGTCAAGCCCTGCCTGAGCGGCAACATCGTCGTTGTCGGCGCGGGCAACACCGCCATGGACGCCGCGCGCGTTGCAAAGCGCATGGGTGCGCATGCGACCATCCTCTATCGCCGCACGAAGAAGTTCATGCCCGCCGACGAGCATGAGTTACAGCTCGCCATCGACGAGGGCGTCGAATTCGTCGAGCTGGCCGCGCCCGTCAAACAGAGCCGTGGCAAGCTCCTGTGCGATAAGATGATCCTCGGCGAGCCGGATGAGAGCGGCCGCCGCAGCCCCGTCAAATCCGGCGAGCAGTTCACCATCCCCTGCGACATGGTCATCTCCGCCGTCGGCGAGCAGGTCGACGCTGAGCTGATGGCCGCAAACGGCATTAAGATGGAGCGCAAGGGTCCCGCGTTCGAGACGAACGTCCCCGGCGTGTACTGCGCGGGCGACGCGCACCGCGGCCCTGCCACCGTGGTCGAGGGCATTGCCGACGCCGCGCGCTTTGCCGAGATCGTCGTCGGTCACCCGCACATCTACGACATCCCTGCCGAGGCCGATGTGACCGAGTTCGACGCGCAGGCCAAGAAGGGTATCCTCTCGATGGCCAGTAAGTGTGTCTGCGACGGCGAGCGCTGCTTACAGTGCTCCACCGTGTGTGAAAACTGCGTCGATTCCTGCCCGAACCGCGCGAATGTCGTCATCAAGATGGCCGACGGCTCGCACGAGATCGTCCATGTCGACAAGATGTGCAACGAATGCGGCAACTGCACGCAGTTCTGCCCCTACGCAAGCGAACCCTGCCACGATAAGTTCACCCTTTTTGATACGCGTGAGGACATGGACGAGAGCGAAAACTACGGCGTGCTCTTCGAGGAGGACGACATGGTCCGCCTGCGCTACGAGGACGGCGTGAAGGAATACGACTTGGCTTCCTGCGACAACGATCTTCCCGTCGAACTTGAGGCGTTGATCCTCACTGTGCGCGATAAGTACAGCTATCTCTACCTGTAAGCAAAACGAAAAATGAGGGAGCCGGTGCGATGCACCGGCTCCCTCTTCCTTATTGTAAGCAAAAAAGAGCGCTGCCTAAGCAGCGCTCTTTTTGCGTTTATATTTTGCCTTACTTCTCGATCAGGGTGAGCTGATAGAGGATCTTGGCGATCTGCGCGCGGGTCAGGGACGCGGCAGGCTCGAAGGTGGTCTCGGTCATACCGCTGATGACCTTCGCGTCGACGAGCGCCATCACGTAACCGTCGGTGCAGTCGGTGAACTTGCTCTCGGTCTTGGACTCGGCAAGCTTGTTGAGCTTGGCAGCGACCTGGCAGAACTCGAGACGGGAGATGGCCTTCGCACCGTCGAGATCGGCGGCAACAAGACCCAGCTCCGCAGCCTTGGCGATGGCGTTCTTGCTCCAGTCGGCGCCGGTGGCGTCCGCAGCCTTGAGATCGCCGTTGCTGACAAGCAGGAGCTTGAGCGCGGCAGCCCAGGTCAGGGTGTTGTTGGGCGCATAGGTGGTGGCGGAGGTGCCGTTGATGATGCCGTCATTGTAAAGGTCGATGACATACTTGCCGAACCAGGAGGAAGCCTTGACGTCGGCAAACGGATTCATCAGGATGCGGCCCTGCGGCGCGGCATACTGCTTGCCGATGACGCCCTTGAGCTCGGCGGTGATGTACTCCATCACGACCTCATCCAGAGGAATGCCGGTATCAAACTTGGCCGTAGCTGCAGCGAAAGCATAGTAGGTGTCGCCGCCGCCGCCGCAGAAGTCGTTGGTGATGACCGCATAGGTGTCATCGGCCTTGAACTCCTTGCCGTTGATGCTGTTGATGGTCACGCGGTTGATGGACTTGGGACCATAGTAGGTGGAAGCGGGATAGGTCTCGGCATTGGCGTCATAGGCGACCGCCGTGGAGATGGTGTAGTTGATGCCGGAAACCTGCGGGAAGCCGCCGATCGCATCGGGCGTGCAGTAGGTGGAGGCTTCAAGCGCCTCGAGCAGCTCAGCGCCGGTAATGTAGATCGTAACGACCGTGTTGCCGAAGGGCAGGACCTCATTGATGTTCTTCTTGGTCACATCGCCGGGGTTGATGGCCTTACGGATACCGCCGCCGTTGGTGACGGCGACCACATGGTCCGCGTCAACCGTCAGGGATTCCTTATCCTGCAGGATCTTCCAGACCATCGCATCGGTGATCAGGTCGCCGTTGTTGGTCTCGCTGTCGCGGTTGCCGTTGGGGGCCTTCGCGCCGTTGAGCTCCACTTCGCTCTTGGCAAAGACCGCGCCGTACTCCTTGTCGATACGGTCAATGATCTTCTGCGCGGCGGCAGCCACGGTCGCGTCCTTGGCAGTGTCTTCCTTGATCTCGAAGAGGGAGTTGCTCTCGATCTTCTTGGTGGCGTCGTCGATGACGATCACGCCGATATTGGCGAATGCGGTACCGGTGGACTGGATGGGCTCGCCGTTCTCGCCCTTGGTCATCACGGTGTGGGAGTGACCGTCGATGATGAAGTCGATGCCCTTGACGGCAGCATACAGATCGGTGGAGCGGTAGGGCTTGGACTCACCGTCAACACCAAGGTGCGCAAGGCAGATGACAACGTCCGCATCCTTGAGCGCCTCGACCTGATCGGCGGCGGCCTTGGTGAAGGCGTCATTCGTCGCAAAGGTCAGGCCCTTGATCTTGGTGGGGTTGGCTTTGGTCTGGGTCTCAGGCGTCTCCATGCCGAAGAAGCCGACCTTCACGCCGGACTTGGTGGTGTAAGTGTAGTTGGCATCGAAGATAGGGGTACCGTCAGCGTTGAACACATCGGCACAGAGGACCTTGAATTTGGCCTTGGTCATGTTGTCCTTGAGTTGTGTGTAACCGTAGTCGAACTCATGATTGCCGAGCGTGACGACATCGTAACCGGCGGCGTTCATCATTTCGATGGCGTCAAGGCCCTTGGTCACGCTGACATAGCTCGTGCCCTGGCTGTAGTCGCCCGCATCAACGAGGATGACCTCGGCGCCCTTGGCCTCATAATCGGCCTTGAGCGCGGTGATGTAGGCGTAGCCGGCGATCGCGCCGTGCACATCGTTTGTGTGCAGGATCACGGTCTTGCCCGCCATCGTCGCTTCTTCGGTCATGACTTCGGGCTCTCTTGTAGTTGCCGTGTCCTCGATCGCAAAGCCGGTCACAGTCAGGCTGAGAACCATCGCCATTGCGAGCAGGACGGATAGGAACTTGCGCATAGTGTTTTCCTCCTCAATTTTTTCACTCCGCTTTTTCTCTGTCCGCTCTTCGTGACACACAGCTCCTTTTCACATCTCTCAGTTGGTCTGCGCGCCAAAAGTTCGCTTTTTGTACAAATAAAAGCGGAATGTGGTATGATTTTATTGTATCGTATGTCTGCTACTTTCTCAATACGGCATTGTTCCGAATTTGCGGCAAAAATCTTGGCGCTTCTCACATTTTTTCCAAACTCTATGGAAATCAGGTAAAAAGTATGCTATGCTTTTGTCAATTTGGTACGGAATTTTTTCTCTCAGATAAGGAGGCTTCTTCCATGAAAACACTGCTTCGAGGCGGCTATGTCGTCAGCGGCCGCGGCTGCCGCCGCGCCGACGTGCTCATCGACGGGGAAAAGGTCGAAATGCTTGGCCACATCCCGCCCGAGCTCGCGGCGCAGAGCGAGGTCGTCGACGTGACGGGCTGCATGCTCTTCCCCGGCTTTATCGACGCGCACACGCACTTCGATCTCGATGTGTGCAGCACCACGACGGCCGACGACTTTGAAAGCGGCAGCAAAAGCGCCATCCGCGGCGGCACGACGACGGTCATCGACTTTGCCTGCCCCAATAAAGGGGAATCCCTTGCCTATGGGCTTGATCTCTGGCATAAAAAGGCCGACGGCAAGTGCTACTGCGACTACGGCTTCCATATGACCATCGACGACTGGAACGAGAGCATCGAGTCTGAGCTCGACGCGATGTTCGACGCCGGTATCACGTCTTTCAAGATGTACCTCACCTACCCCGCCATGATGATCGGCGACGGCGCGGTCTACCGCGCGCTGAAAGCGCTCAAGGTCCGCGGCGGCATCGCGGGCGTCCACTGTGAGAACGCGGGCGTCATCGACGCGCGCATCGCCGAACTCAAGGCGAGCGGTTTGGGCGCGGACGTCGTATCGCACCCGATCTCCCGCCCCGACTATTTAGAGGCCGAGGCTGTTTCGCGTCTGCTGCGCATCGCGCAGGCGGCCGACGCGCCCGTCATCATCGTCCACACGACGAACCGTGCTTCTCTTGACGAGATCGCCGCGGCGCGCCGCCGCGGACAGACCGTGTATGTCGAGACCTGCCCGCAGTATTTGGCGCTCGACGACGGCGTTTACTACGATCCCGACTTTTCCTCCGCCGCGCGCTACGTCTGCGCGCCGCCGATCCGCTCGCAGGAAGACAGTGAAGCGCTCTGGAAGGCGCTGCGCCGCGGCGAGGTGCAGACCATCTCGACCGACCACTGCTCGTTCACGCTCGAGCAGAAGGGCATGGGCCGCGACGACTTTACGAAGATCCCCGGCGGTCTTCCCGGCGTCGAAACGCGTGGCGAGGTCGTCTACACTGTGGCCATCAATGAAAACAAGCTCTCGCTCGGCGGCGTCTGCCGCGCGCTGAGCGAAAATCCCGCCAAGCTCTACGGTCTCTACCCCCGCAAGGGCGTCATCGCTGCGGGCAGCGACGCCGACATCGTCGTCTACGATCCCGGCGCGAGCCACGTGCTCCACGGCGCGGACATGCTCTCCAAGGCGGGCTACACGCCGTTCGAGGGCTTCCGCACGAATGGCGGCGTGTCGAAGGTCTACCTGCGCGGTCAGCTGCAGGTGGACGGCGGCAAGGTCGTCGGCGGCAAGATGGGCGAATACTTGAAGCGCGGCAAATGCGCACTGTGAGGTAAGATATGGATCTGAGGGAAATTTTATTTGCGCAGTTCCCTGCGTTTTTTCTGCTGAGTCTGCTGTTTTTGATCGCGCACCTGCGCGTGCGCAAGCACAGCGCCGTCAAGTCGGTGCTGTGGGTGCTGCTGTTCGGCGCGGCGCTGGCCGTGTCGATCCTGTTCTGCTTCCTCGGCATGCAGGCGAAGTACTGGACGGTCAAGACGCTCTTCGAGCTCAAGTTCTGGAGCTGGCTCGGCCTTGCGATCGTGGTGTTCGTGTTCGTGCTGCGGCTGGTGTTCAAGCTGCAAAATAAGCACGCTCAGCACATGGTCGAAAAGGAGCGCGCCAAGGCGGAAAAGACCTGCGAGGAGGCCGTAAAGCAGGCACGCGAGGAGGGTCGCGTCGAGGCCATGGCCGCCCAGCAGGCGCAGGAGACCGAAGCTGCCGCGGCAGAGCCCGCAGCGGATGAGTCTGCCTCCCCCGCTGCCGAGGAGACCGCACCAGCAGAGAACGAAGATCCTGAAAAGGCGGTCGAATGTTAAGTATGGAACAGACACAACCGCAGCGCATCGCGTATTTTGACGTACTGCGCATTCTGGCGACTTTCGCCGTCATCGTGCTGCATCTGTCCGCGCAGCACTGGGCCGATACGGACGTCTATTCAAGAGCCTGGCAAGCCTTCAACCTTTACGACAGTGCCGTCCGCTGGGCTGTTCCGGTTTTTGTGATGATCAGCGGCTCGCTGTTCCTCTCCGGCTCGCAGAGCATCGGGCACATTCTGAAAAAGAACGTGTCGCGCCTTGTCACAGCGTTCATCTTCTGGTCGGCGCTCTACGCCGTCTTCATGGTGAACTTCGAGGGATGCCCGACGAACCTTATTTTGCAACAGTTTCTCAACGGTCACTATCACATGTGGTTCCTCTTTATGATCGTGGGACTGTATCTGATCGTACCGTTTCTGCGCCCCATCGTGCGGGATGAAAAGCTCCTGCGCTATTTTCTACTGCTCACGCTCATCTTTACGTTCCTGCTGCCGCAGATCGCGTCGGCCGTGTCGCTTCTCTCGTGGCAGTACTGCGCTGAATTCAAGGCGCTCACGGGCAAATTCTATTATCATTTCACGCTCGGCTTCGTCCCCTACTTTGTGCTCGGTTACTATTTGGTCCGCAAGGAGTTTTCCTTGACCGCAAAGCGTGTGCTTTACGCGCTCGGTGTGCTCGGCTTCGTCCTCACGGTCGTGCTGACGTCGTTCGCCTCACGTTTGCAGGGCGCGGCAACAGAGCTGTTCTACGGCTACGATTCGCTCAATGTACTGTTTGTCTGCGTGGGGCTGTTCGTCTTTGCCAAAGAGCATCTGAACTTCCCGAACTTAAGCGAAAAGTGTCACAGGTGCATTCGCGCGCTGTCGCGCTGGAGCTTCGGCGCGTACCTCGTACACCCGCTGTTCATCGAATCGTTCGACATTTTTCTGCACTTCAACACGCTGTCACTCAACGTGTTTTTCTCCGTTCCCCTGCTGACATTGATCATCGGCGCGCTGTCGTTCCTCGTCTCAGCGCTGCTTCACCAGATTCCATTTGTCAAAAAGTATTTTGTATGAAAAGAGCCCCGCGGATCATGCGATTCACGGGGCTCTTCTTTTTCTGTTACGCTTCGGTTTTGATGCCGCGCTTGTCGAATTCCTCGACCAGCAGGTCAAGGTCGTTCGGCAGGCTCATCGGCTCGCCGCAGAACTTGATGGCGTTGGCCACGTCCTTGAGGCCATTGCCCGTCACGACGGAGACGACCGTGTCGTTCTCACCGAGCACGCCCTGCTCGCAGAGCTTCTTGACTGCCGCCGTGCCAGTGACGCCCGCGGGCTCGCCGAAGACGCCGCAGGTCGTGCCGAGCAGCTTTTGCGCCGCCATGATCTCCTCGTCCGTCACGTTCACGACGATGCCGTTCGACTCGCGGATCGCCATGAGCGCCTTGTCCGCGTTGCGCGGCACGCCGACGGCGATGGAGTCGGCCAGCGTGTTCTCCTCCATCGGCTCCCAGGGCTTGTTCTCCGCGATGGCGCGGTTGATGGGGTGGCAGCCCTCGGCCTGCGCGGAAATGAGGCGCGGGAGCTTGTCGATAAAGCCGATGGCGTACAGGTCCTTGAGGCCCTTCCACACGCCTGCGATGGTACAGCCGTCGCCGACGGAGATGGCGAGATAATCCGGCATCTTCCAGTCGAGCTGCTCGGCGATCTCGATCGAAACGGTCTTCTTGCCCTCGGAGAGGTACGGGTTGATGGCCGCGTTGCGGTTGTACCAGCCCCACTTGTCGATGGCCTTTTTCGATAGCTCGAACGTCTCTTCATAGTTGCCTTTGACGGAGATCACGTTTGCGCCGAAGGTCATCAGCTGCGCGACCTTACCCTTGGGCGCGCGCTCGGGAACGAAGATGAAGGTCTTGAGGCCCGCGGCCGCGGCGTTGCCCGCAAGAGAGCTCGCGGCGTTGCCCGTGGACGAGCAGGCGATGATCTTCGCGCCCGCCTCCCCCGCCTTGGCGACCGCCATGGCGGACGCGCGGTCCTTGAGCGACGCCGTCGGGTTCTGTCCGTCGTCCTTGACCCAGAGCTTTTTGAGGCCGAGCTGCTTTGCAAGGCGCGGCTCTTCGTAGAGCGGGCTCCAGCCTACGCGCAGCGGCGTGTCGGGCGTTGTTTCCTCCACCGGCAGCAGCTCGCGGTAGCGCCACATTGTGTTCGGGCGGGACTTGAGCGTTTCCTTCGTCAGGTTCTTTTTGATGTAGTCGTAGTCATAGATGATGTCGAGAATGCCGCCGCACGAGCAGTTCGTGAGGTTCGCCGTGGCCTCGTATTCTTTCCCGCACTTGACGCAGCGGGCGCATTTGACGTTTTTTAACATAATAACTCCTTATTGTCCGCGCGCTGCGCGGTGGGTTTTTGCAGCGTGAAAGCGCTGCTGCTTTTTGTCCCCCTATTCGCAGGGGGGCGCGAGACAAAGGGGGTATTCTCTTTCCAAAGAGAATACCCCCTTTGGAACCCCCAGAGAAAGGCGAGGGGAGAACCCCTCGACCCCCGACATTGCCGGTCTGGTGCTTGAATAACTACACGCGCTGCGCAGTGTGGGTGCGGTGTACATGGCTTCGCCATGAACCCCTGCAATTCG
>ENA-ORUX01000718-ORUX01000718.1-human-gut-metagenome-genome-assembly--contig:-NODE-718-length-29535-cov-5.768657_pt1 | contig 29535 bp, 22 predicted proteins | sample MGYA00242087_ERZ509225 | MGnify/ENA primary metagenome ERZ509225 (study PRJEB26280, sample SAMEA2338864) | human gut metagenome | biome: human gut; feature: human-associated habitat; material: faeces... | reverse complement strand
ATTTCTTGCCGCTGCCGCAGGGACACGGATCATTGCGTCCAACATGTGCGAACGGATCTTCTTCCTGAGGAAGGGCTTCTTGCTGAGCAGGAGCCTGAGCTTCCTGCTGAGCAGCAGCGACTTCTTCAGGTTCCGGCTGACGAATCTGAACATTCATCAGAACACGGGTGACGTCGGCACCGACAGTCTCAAGCAAGTTGGCAAACAGTTCAAAGGCTTCGCGCTTGTATTCCTGTTTCGGCTGTTTCTGAGCGTAGCCGCGGAGATAGATACCCTGACGGAGCATGTCGAGCTGGCTGAGATGCTCTCTCCAGCGTTGATCCAGGAACTGAAGCAGAACATTGCGTTCAAACTGTGCAAAAGCTTCGTGACCGACTAAAGCGACTTTTTCGTCATAAACCTTGTTGGTTGCTGCAAGCAGCATATCCAGAAGTTCCTGGTCGTCAGAGCTTTCGGATTTTTCCAGCGTAGCCTTAAGGGGAACATCCAGATTCCACTGTTCTTTCAGCTCTTTTTCTAAGCCTTCAAGATCCCACTGCTCTTCGACGGTATCTGCCGGAACATAGTGGCGGAACAGGCTGGTGAAGTATCCGTCGCGAAGTTCCTTCACGGGGCCGGACACATCTTTGTTTTCCAGAATTTCGTTACGCAGAGCGTAGATTTCCTTTCTCTGATCGTTTGCCACGTCATCGTATTCAAGCAGCTGCTTACGAATATCGAAGTTGCGGGATTCGACCTTGCGCTGAGCGGTTTCAATGGAGCGGGAAACAATACCTGCTTCAATAGCTTCGCCTTCAGGCAGGCGCAGCTTGTTCATCAAAGCCTGCATCTTTTCGCCGGCGAAGATTCTGAGCAGCGGATCTTCCATGGACAGATAGAAGCGGGAAGAACCCGGGTCACCCTGACGGCCGGAACGTCCGCGCAGCTGGTTGTCGATACGGCGGGATTCGTGACGCTCGGAACCGATAATTCTCAAACCGCCGAGTTCAACGACACGATCGTGGTCAACCTGCCACTTCGCTTTGATTTCTTCTTTCTGAGCTTTCTTCTGTTCGTCAGAAAGGGTTTCGTCGTTGTCGATCTGCTCAAGAGCCTTGCTGATGCCGCCGCCTAAAACGATGTCGGTACCGCGCCCGGCCATGTTGGTCGCAATGGTAACCATACCGGGACGGCCGGCTTCCATAACGATCTGAGCTTCTCTTTCATGCTGCTTAGCATTCAGCACGTTGTGCGGGATGCCTGCTTTAGTCAGCATGTCGCTGATAAGCTCGGAGTTTTCGATCGAGGTCGTACCGACAAGCACCGGCTGACCGCGGCCGTAGCACTCTTTGACGTCGTCAACGATGGCTTTGTATTTTTCTTTCGCAGTGCGATAGACCTTATCCTGCTGGTCATCACGAATCATCATGCGATGGGTCGGGATGACAACGGTTTCAAGACCGTAAATTTCCTGGAATTCATAGGCTTCCGTATCGGCCGTACCGGTCATACCGGAGAGCTTTTCATACATGCGGAAGTAGTTCTGGAAGGTAATAGACGCGAAAGTCTGGTTTTCCTGCTGGATTTCAACGCCTTCTTTGGCTTCAACGGCCTGATGCAGACCATCGGACCAGCGGCGTCCTTTCATCAAACGGCCGGTGAATTCATCAACGATGATGACTTCGCCGTTCTGAACGACATAGTGCTGGTCTTTAACAAAGAGCGTATGCGCGCGAAGTGCTGCATTCAAGTAGTGCAGCAGCATGATGTTTGACGGAGAGTACAAGCTCTGGCCGGCAGGCAGCAGCCCCATATCGACCATGATCTTTTCGACTTTCTCGTGACCGGCTTCGGAAAGCTGAACTGTGTGCTGCTTTTCGTCAACCCAGTAGTCGCCTTCGCCCTTTTCCTGTTTCTGGCGAACCAGCATGTCGGGAATCTTGTCGATCGCAACGTAAATATCCGTGCTGCCTTCGGCAGGACCGGAAATAATCAGCGGAGTTCTGGCCTCGTCAATCAAAATGGAGTCCACTTCGTCCACGATCGCGAAGAACAGACCTCTCTGGCGGCGAGCGCCGGTCTCATACTCCATGTTGTCGCGGAGGTAGTCGAAGCCGAATTCGTTGTTCGTACCGTAAGTAATATCAGCGGCGTAAGCAGCCTGTTTCTGATCGTTCGGCTGGTTGGAAAGAATCGTTCCGACAGTCATTCCGAGGAAGTTGTAAACCTTACCCATCCAAGCCGCGTCACGGCTGGCCAAGTAATCGTTCACCGTCACAACGTGCGCGCCTTTGCCGGGCAATGCGTTGAGATAAACCGCTAATGTTGCAGTCAAAGTTTTACCTTCACCGGTACGCATTTCAGCGATCTTGCCGTCGTTTAAGACCATACCGCCGATTAACTGCACGTCAAAGTGGCGCATACCGAGAACACGGAAACTTGCCTCACGCACAACGGCGAATGCTTCCGGCAGGAGAGAGTCCAAGGAAGCGCCGTCGGCTAAACGCTGACGGAATTCAGCCGTCTTGGCTTTGAGCTGTTCGTCGCTCAATGCCTTGATTTCGGGCTCAAGTTTATTAATCACAGCAACTTTACGGCGATACTGTTTAATCAGTCGGTCGTTGCGGCTACCAAAAATTTTTGTCAGAAAACTGGCCATTAATTCTTTCTCTTAATAAAAACGGAGGCACAACGCCTCCCATTGGCAGTTACACCTTGCCAATTTTGAAACTCACTGATTTTACAACACTAAACAGTTTTTGCCCGTCCTTTTACAAGTTGCATACAAAGCGTGACGCTTCTGTAGCTCAATCAGGTGAGGAATTGAATTCGCTTCTTCAATTTGCTAACTTAACACTGCTATGTCTGATTTATCCTGGATCTGAAATGTACCCGCGATCTGCACAAAAACCGATCTCCAAAGTCCTTCAAAAGGGCTCCTTGGCTAAGCATTTCGGATTCTTAAAATTAGCAAAGCGCCTTGCTGCAGTGATTGATCCCGTCTGCCAAGGCTACAAACTCGGAGCTTCGGTCACACCAGACTGTCTCAGAATCACCGTTCAGCAGGTTCGCATCAAAGACGAGAACCCCTACGACATCGATCCGGATGAAGATCCTCGCGATCTGATCAAAGAAGTGCTGCTCTTGGAAATCGGCCTGCCCAATCCGCTTTTTGTCCGCCGCTTTACCATGTTCCAGCCCTCGGTCGAAAAAGCCCTCGCTGAAAAAGGCTTCGGCGCCATGAAAGTCAAACCCGTTATCGATCGATGCGGTCTGCATCCGCAGCCCTTCCTCTTCACGGAAAGCGGCCCCGCAATCGGCGGTCCCGGAGCAGTAGAAGGCGCTAAAGAGTTATCGGAGCGCCTGCCGGAGAGCTCACCTTTAAAGGAAGCAATGGCCAAACTTGCCGCTACCTTGGAAGAACATCAAGGTCCCGGCCGCAGGTAAGAAAAAGCCCGCGGCTAGCGCGGGCAAAAACAAGAAGTTTTCTTTTCTTAGTTCGAAGGTTCTTTTACCGCTTCGGTAAAGGCCTTCGGAGCAGTGCGTTCGTCCTGATATTCAACAAACTCCCAGTTTTCCGGATTTGCTAAAAGCGCGCGGAGAAGTTTGTTGTTGATTTCATGACCGGACTTGAAGGCGCGGTAGTGCGCCACCAGCGGATGACCCAAAACGTACAGGTCGCCCATGGCATCCAAGAGCTTGTGTTTTGCAAACTCGTCCTGAGAACGCAGACCGTCGGGATTTAACACATGGAAGTCATCGAGAACAATCGCATTGTCTAATGTTCCGCCTTGTGCCAAGCCCATGCCCCAGAGCATCTCTAAGTCGTTCACAAACCCGAAGGTGCGGGCGTGAGAGACGCTTTCGATGTAGTTTTCCTTATTAAAGTCAACTTCAACAAACTGGGCCGTTTCATCAATAGCCGGATGACCGAAATCAATCGCAAAAGACAGTTTGTAGCCGTCATAAGGTTCAAGAGAAGCCCACTTGTCTCCGACGTGGATGGAGACATTCTTCTTGACGCGGACAAACTTTCTCGGTGCATCCTGTTCTTCGATACCGGCCGCTCTGATCAAAAAGACAAACGTTGAACCGGAGCCGTCCATGATGGGGATCTCAGGCGCATCGACATCGATGTAGCAGTTGTCGATTGCCAAGCCAGAGAGCGCACTCATCAAATGCTCGATCGTCGCAATGCGGGCTCCGTCTTTATCCAAAGTCGTCGCCATGCGCGTGTCGTTGACACGTTCAGGCTCGGCCTTAATGGCAACGGGCGGCTTTAAATCGATTCGAGTAAACACCAGACCGGTATCTGGAGGTGCCGGACGCAGAGTCAGACGAACTTTGCGGCCGGAGTGCAAGCCGATACCGACAGTGGAGAAGACCTTCTTAAGCGTTCTCTGTTTGATCATAGATGCGGCCAAACCTTAGTTCTTCTTGCGCAGGAAAGCGGGGATGCCGTATTCGAAACGCGGTTTTTCATCTTCAGCCTTGGCTTCAGCTGCGCCCTGACCTTTAGCCTCAGGTGCGCCGTTGTGCTGATTGGCCGTCCACAGACCGCTGTCATTGCCGTTGCCGGCCTGAGGATTCAGGGTTGCGAACACGTCGCTGGCAGGACGGATGTTGTTGCTGGCGTGGAAGTTGCCGAAAATCGTGTTATCTTTCGGGCCTTCGAAACCGCCGGCATCAGGCGTTGCGATCGGGCGACTGAAAGCCTGGTCGAACGGATTGATGGCTTCGGACTGAAGTTCTTTTGGTTCAGCCTTCGGAGCAGGAGCCGGCTCAGCCTTTTTCTGAGGCTGCGGTGTATAAGTTCCGAAAGGATTGACTTCCGTCTTAACTTCTTCAGCCTTGACTTCAGGCTTTGCAGCCGGAGCGGCGGGAGCTGCTGTGTGGGTCGGTGCTGCAGTGCTATGCGTCTGCGGCTGAGCAAAAGAAGAAGCTGTACGCGGAGCGGCAGAAGCGTGAACCTTAGGTTTGGCAGGTGCGTCGACGTTGCCGAACAAATCATTCGGCAGAGAATCCGGAGCGGAGCCGGAAGGCTGCCACAGGTTGGACGGATTATCGACGGCAGGTTTACCGTTCACGAAGCTTGTCTTAACGATGGAGTCATCGGTGCCGTTCTGGTCCAGACCGGTGGCGATGACGGTAACGCGAACTTTGTCGCCCATGCTGTCATCATAAACCGTACCGAAGACGATAAGGGCATCGCTGTCGGCGTAGTTCTTGATGGTTTCCATAGCAGAACGGACTTCAGACATGCGGATGCCTTCCTGAGCCGTGATGTTAACCAACAGCCCCTTAGCACCGCGAAGTTCAACGCCTTCAAGCAGCGGGCAGGTAACGGCCATGGAGGCAGCCGTAACGGCACGATCGGGACCTTCGGCTTCGCCGGAACCCATCATGGCGGTACCGCGGGTACCCATAACCGTTCTGACGTCTTCGAAGTCCAGGTTGATCTGACCAACCTTCTGAATCAATTCGGCGATGCCTGCGCAAGCATTGAAAAGCACTTCGTCGGCTTTTTCAAAGCATTCGCGCATCGTGGCGTCTTCTCCGAGTTCTTCTTCGAGCTTGTCGTTGAGAATAACGATCAGAGAGTGGACGCGGTTTTTGAGCTGGTTTAAACCGAGCTCGGCATTTCTCATGCGTTTGCCGCCTTCAAAGGAGAAGGGCTTTGTCACTACGGCAACCGTCAAAATACCCAGTTCCTGGGCCACTTCGGCAATCACGGGGGAAGCACCGGTACCTGTACCGCCCCCCATACCGGCCGTAATGAAGACCATGTCGGCGCCGCGAAGTTTCTCGGCAATCTCTTCCCTGGCGTCATTAGCAGCTTGGAAACCGACTTCCGGACGAGCTCCGGCGCCAAGCCCCGTTCTGCCGAGAGAAATCTTTTCTGAAGCGAGAGAGCGAGTCAGAGCTTGCCTGTCCGTGTTCGCGGCGATGAACTCAACTTGGCAATCCGTCAGTTTGGTCACCATCGTATTGAGAGCGTTGCCGCCCGCACCGCCTACTCCTACAACTTTAATCACGGTGTTGGTAGAACCGTCCACGTAGGGTTCAAATGCCTTTTCCATCAACTACTTTATCTCCATTACGCATCTCGAGACATTCGATCTGCCAAGTTGGTTAATTCTAAATTCAATCGTTTTTTTCTGCGAGGAAAATTCAAAAAATTCCGTGGGTTCAGCTTTTATTTTCAGTCTGAGGAGATTGGTCGCTGTGTGTTTCTGCCCTTTTTTCTGCTCAAGCCGTCCTGCACTATGCTGATCTTTAGAAATTTCCGAAAATCCACTGTTTAATTACTCCGCCAATGCTCTTCAGTTTGCGTTTGGATCCAATGTTGGATCCCTGCGCCCAGAACTTCTGGTTTAACTGGCAAAGGTAGCCTAAAACCGCCGCGTGCTGAGGAGTTGAGTACCCGGCAAACTGCTTAGGGAAACTCTCCGTGTTGTAAAGCTCGGGCGGAACAAATTCCGAAGTCTCGTAATTTACTAGAGGACGTCCGAGACGCACGTTAATCTCGCGTCCGGCCATATGGGAGCTAAATACTTCTTTAGCCATTCTCTGGATGCCCGGAAGCGTAGCCCCGCCTCCCGTGAGCACCACTCCATAGCCCAGCTGCGTGTGAAGGCTCTTGTCGCGAATACGGTAGTAAATCTTTTCGAGAATATCCTGAACTTTGACGTCAATAATCGCAGAAAGCGCTTGTTTGCTCAAGATCCTTCCGCCGTCATCACTGTACCCCGGCGCCGTCGGAAGACGAATAAAACTGTCTTTATCCTTTCTAGCGTCGTAACGGACCTGTCCCATCTGCAGCTTCAGCTTTTCGGCCGCTTCTTGAGAGAGGTGTGTCTTAATTGAAATCTCATCGGTGATCTGCTGACCGCCCATCGGATGAACCGCGGAGTACTGCACCGCCTTATCAAAAAACACCGCTACATCGCTCAAATCAGATCCGATATCAATCAGCGCAACCCCTAAATCGATTTCTTCCGGACGAAGCACGGCGGACGCAGCTGCCAGAGGATTAAAAATCAACTGGCTGTCAATCAGTTCCAGACCGGTTCTGCGGATGACTTTATTGAGGAACAGGCACTGAGCGCTCTGCGCAGTCACGACGTGCAGACTGCCTTCGAGTTTCTTGCCCTCCATACCGATCGGCGTACGAATACGGCGTGCGTAGTCGACGGAGTATTCCTGAGGAATCACGTCGAGATAGCGCATCGACGGCGGCAAAGTCACCGACATGGCTGTATTCAGAAGGTCGTCAATGTCCTTCTGTTCGATTTCGCCCGAGCCCACAATCGTCTGCTGAATGCAGTTATCCGTACGGATGTGCGGGCCGGAAATACCGGCCGCAACGGTTTTAACGGTTGTATTCGCGGTTTTTTCAGCTTCTTCTACTGCCGCGCGGACACAGTCAACCGCCTGATTGATATCGACGACTCCGCCTTGCTCAATGCCCTCGCTCTTGCACTCTCCGAGGCCCTCGATCTTAAAAGTGCTTGAACTGACCGGAGACGCGATCATACACACAACCTTTGATGACCCGATGTCCAAGCCCACCAACAAATCGTTTGATTTATCTGCCATTCTTTTTATCCCCGGTATCCTGAACAGTGTCTTCAGGAGAAACGGTCTCTTCTTCCGGTGCCGGCTTCAACACTGCAATCCCTTTTTCATAGCGCGCATCTAACTCTGTCGGTTCCGCGCCGATTTGCGCGGAAATAGCCGGCAGAGATTCGATGATTTTGATTAAACGTTCGTCCATCTGGGCAGAGTTTTCGCCCTTCTTGAGAACCAGTTTGATCACCTTGCCTTCAGGACGCTTGAAATGCAGTGTCCAGCCGGAATATTCGGAATAAGTTAATGAAGTTACATCATATCCAAGCTTTCTGCAGGTATCTTCAAAAGCCTGGTACTGTTTATAGATTTCCATGCGGCGGTCAACGGGGCCGAAGATTTTCGGAAGCGCACCTTTGCTCTCCGCAATTTCCTGGTTCGCGACAAAGAGCGTGCCGTCCTCGGCGAGCAGCTTTTCGTCGCCCCATACGGCGATCGGATGGTGGAGGTAAAGCGTTGCTTGAAGCTGATTCGGCCATACGCGGCCGATCGAAACGTCTCTTACCCAAGGAATGCGCTTAAACTGATCGGCGATCTCGGACAAATCCGCGGTGAAGTAATTCCCGTGGATATGACCGTCGAGCACCTGCGCAACATCCTTGACGTTTATCGCGTCTTTATTGCCTTCAACCTGAACGTCAACTCCTTTCAACAAAAATACCGGCCGCTGAACAAACCAGTACACCGCCGATGTTAAAACCAGGAGAATAAACAGCACTCCGAAAACATCGGCGAAAAGCGAAAAAGTTGACGCGCTCCAACGTCTCATCCCTTAACCCTTCAAAGAAGCGCGTGCCGCGACTTGTTTAACGAGTTCTTCATACGAAATACCGCAGGTTCTCGCAGCGAGCGGAACCAAAGAGTGCGGCGTCATGCCGGGCGCGGTGTTGATTTCAAGCAGCACAAAGCTGCCGTCATCACGCAGTATCACGTCAATACGGCTCCAAGCGTCGGCGCCGACGGCCAAAGCGGCTTTCTCAACAACGGCCTTAATCTTTTCGGTTACGTTCTCAGGCACTTCGGCCGGGCACACATAGACGGTCTCGTCGGAGAAATACTTGTGTTCAAAGTCATAGTCTCCGTCCGGAGCCTTAATTTCAATGATCGGGAAAGCTTTGAGACCTTCGCCCATATCTAAAACGGCAACAGTAAGCTCGCGGCCGAACACGTACTCTTCGGCAAGTACGGTCATGCCGGCTTCCTGAGACTTAGCAAAGGCTTCTTTGACCTGATCCACGGTCGCATTTTTAAGTTTGTAGAGACCCAAGCTCGAGCCTTCTTTGCTCGGCTTAATCACGAGGTTTCCGTTGAAACGGCGATGAGCCTCTTCGCAGTCCGTCTCGTTTCTTAACACCATACCGCGAGGAACCGGAATGCCTTGAGCTTCCCAGACGGCTTTGGTCATTTCCTTATCAATACCGATGGCGCTCGCCTGTACGCCGCTTCCGGTGTAAGGAATCGTCAGGAATTCCATCACGCCCTGAATGACGCCGTCCTCTCCGCCCTTTCCGTGCAAAATCAGAAAAGCGCGGTCGATACCGGCCAAATCGGATAAAGGCTGCTCTGCCGGATCGAACTTAACCACATCGGCACCAACGCTTTGCAGTGCCTTGAGCACACCGCTTCCGCTCATCAAAGAAACTTCACGTTCTCCGGAAGATCCGCCCATGACGACGGCGATTTTTCCAAGATCCTTTACATCTACGCTTTTCATTCTTTACTTTCCTTGTTTCATGAGTTTGCCCGGAACCTCTCCGATGTTTCCTGCACCCATGACGAGAACAACGTCGCCTTCTTTGACGTTGTTATTAACGAGTTCCATAACTTCATCCGTATTGCCCGCAAACAGCGGTTCGACTTTTCCGGTTAAACGGATCGAGCGGCAAAGACTGCGGCTGTCAGCGCCGAAGATTTTTTCTTCGCCGGCCGGATAAACGGCTTCAAGCACCAGTGCATCCGCATTAGAAAGCACTCGAACCAAATCGTCAAAGCAGTCGCGCGTACGGGTGTAGCGGTGCGGCTGGAATGCGACAAGCAGTCTTCTGTCAGGATAAGCCCCGCGCGCGGCAGCAATTGTCGCGGCCATTTCCGTCGGATGATGACCGTAGTCATCTACAACCAGGAACTTTTCTCCCTTAAGGCTCTGAGCTTCACCCCATACGGCAAAGCGGCGCCCCACGCCCTTAAAGGTTGCGAGTGCTTCTTTGATGGCTTCCATCGGAACGTCCAGCGTCAGCGCGACGCCGATCGCTGCCAGAGAGTTCAGAACGTTGTGAACACCGGGAAGGTTCACCGTGATCTCTTCCGGAGCAGCACCGTCGCGCACCAGCGTAAAGTGCATCTGCGTTCCGTCCGCGCGGATGTTTTCTGCACGGATCTGAGCATCTTCTCTGAAGCCATAAGTCAGAATCGGTTTAGTGATCTTCGGCAGGATGGCGCGAACGTTTTCGCTTTCGATGCACATGACAGCGCGCCCGTAGAAGGGCAGTCTCTGAATGAAGTCTGTGAAGGCCTTTCTCAAATTTCTGAGATCGTGCCCATACGTGTCCATGTGGTCTTCATCGATGTTGGTAACCACAGAAATCACCGGAGACAAGTTTAGGAAGGAAGCATCCGACTCATCGGCTTCCGCTACGATATACAGACCTTGTCCGAGTTTGGCGTTGGAGCCGGCAGCATTTAAGCGTCCGCCGATCACAAACGTCGGGTCCAGACCGCCTCTTTCGAGAATGCTTGTAATGAGAGAGGTTGTCGTCGTTTTGCCGTGTGTTCCGGCAACAGCGATGCCCTGACGCAGACGCATGAGCTCGGCGAGCATGATGGCGCGTGGCACCACCGGAATATTTCTGTTCTTTGCCTCAACTACTTCAGGGTTGTCTGCGTGAACCGCAGTAGAGGTCACAACCACGCCGGCATCTCCGACATTGGATGCGTCATGGCCGATAAAAATTTCGGCGCCGATCGAGCGCAAATGCTCGACTGCGGCGTTTTCTTTTAAGTCCGAACCGGAAACGTGGTAGCCGAGGTTAATCAGCACTTCGGCAATACCGTTCATACCGGTTCCGCCGATACCCACAAAATGTATTTTCTTAATTGCGAATTTCACTCTTATTCCTTGTTCGATACGTATTCAATAAAGTCCGCAACCGTGGCGGCCGCATCGGGCTTGCCGAGCGCCTTTGCCTTTTTTGCCATCTCAAGCAGTTCTTCTCGGTTGAGGCCTTCTAAAAGCGCAGTGAGTTTACCTGTAGTCAGCTCACTTTGGGGCAAATAGATAGCGGCTCCTGCCTCCTGCATGTATTTGGCGTTTCCGACTTGATGGGAGGTCGTCTTCGTGACCAGTGGAACCAGAATGGACGGCACTCCGGCGGCAGTCAGCTCGCTCACGGAAATTGCCCCGGCTCGAGCCAGAACGACGTCGGCCCAAACATAGGCAGCCGCCATGTCTTCAATGAACGACACGACTTGGGCTTCGATGCCCAGCGCGGCATAGCTTGCCTTAACCTCTTCCACGGCTTTCATGCCGCACTGATGAATGACCTCAGGACGCTTTTCCGGCGGAAGTGCGGCGATCAAGGACGGGACATTCTGATTAAACACTTGGGCGCCTAAAGAGCCGCCGAAGATCAGCAGTTTTAATCGGCCTTCTCTGCCCTGATAACGCTCTTCGGGCGCAGGAATCGCCAGGATTTCTTTGCGGACTGGGTTTCCGGTCACGACGCCTTTATCACCGGCAAGCTTAGCCGCTTTCCCGTCAAAACCGCACATCACGCCGGCGGCGTTGCCCTGCACCATCTTGATCGAAAGCAAAGGATCCGCGTCGCTGTTCATCAGAACATACGGAATACCTTTAAGACCAGCCGCCAAGCAAACCGGCACGGCGATATATCCGCCGGTTGAAAACACGGCATCCGCATGCTTTTTAGTCAAAATCGTTCGGCTCTGAGCTATGCACTTCAGGAGCTTAAAGCCACCGAAGAGCATGGTCTTCAGGCCCTTGCCTCTCAGCCCCTGAAAGTCCAGAGCCGTAAAAGGGATCTTCTGGCGCTCGACAATGCGGCGCTCCATTCCCTGTTCGGTGCCGATCCAGGAGACGGTCCACCCGCGGGAAATCAAAATTTTTGCGACCGCCACTCCGGGCATGACGTGACCGCCGGTACCGGCAGCCGCAATCACTAAATGCTTACTCATACTTTTCCTCCCTTCATGGTGACCTTATTCTCATAGTCAACTCTAAGAAGAATGGCCACAGCCGCCGTGACAGCCATAATTGCCGAACCTCCGAAACTGATGAACGGAAGGGTCAGGCCTTTTGTCGGGAGCAAACCGCTCGCCACGCCGACGTTAATAAATGTCTGACATCCGATCCAGATACCGATCCCCTCGGCGACCAGTCCGGAGAAAATATGTTCCAAATGAATAGCGGTTCTTCCGATTTCGATGGCTCGTTTGACCAGCCAGAAAAGGAGAACCAGGATCAGCATCACACCGGCAAAGCCCAGTTCCTCGCCCACAATTGCGAGAATAAAGTCGGTATGAGCCTCCGGCAGATAGTGCTGCTTTTCAATCGCGTCGCCTAAGCCGACGCCCCAGCTTTCGCCTCGTCCGAAGGCAATCAGCGAATGGGAGAGCTGATAAGCCTTGCCCTGAGCGTTCGAGATTTCCCAAGGATCCAGGTAAGCAAAGAAACGCGCCGCTCGCCAGCTTGCCGCAAAGATCATGAAGACCAGCAGCCCCAGAACGCCGACCAGCACCATGATGAAAACCGTCAGGTTAATGCCGCCTAGAAACAGAATGCCCATAGAAATGGCCAGCATCATGACATAGGCGCCAAGGTCGGGCTCCTTCAGTACGAGGAAGCCCACGAGCCCCATCACAAGCAGCATCGGCAGAAGACCCTTCTTCACGCTGTGCATGTAATTTTGTTTACGCACGGTAAAGTCGGCCGCATAAATCAGCACGGCAATCTTCATGACTTCCGTCACCTGAAGATTAAACAACCCGAGCGGGATCCAGCGGCAGGCACCGTTCGTCGACTTACCGATGCCCGGAATAAACACCGCGCCGAGCAGGAAGAGCCCGAATAGGAAGAACGGGAACGCCATCTTCTTCCAGGCCTTCATCGGAATATGCCAAACAATATAGGCGCCGAAGAGCGCCACCACAAGCGAAATCACGTGGCGGACAAAGAAGTAATGCTCGCTGATGTGGTACTTCGGAGAGTCTCCTAACGAAATAGAAGCCGAAAAAACCATCAGACAGCCGAGAAGCATCAAAGAGAAAACGACGAACAAAACACCGTAATCCGGAGGTACCGGACCGATATCCCGCGGCTCGTAGTTCAGCGCGGCGGCGTTGTTGTAGTCGCCGACACGTGTGACGATATCGTCGGCGTCTTCTTTCTTACGTCGTCTGATCAGCACAGCTGGCCTTCCTCTTCAGCGATTTCTTTCGCAGCAGCGACAAACTGCGCAGAACGATCGGCGTAATCCTTAAACATATCCCAGCTTGCGCAAGCCGGAGAAAGCAGAATCGTGTCACCGGGCTTAGCCATCGCACGGGCTTCTCTAACCGCTTCTGCCATGGTTTTGGCATGAGCTTTCAGAAGCCCCGGATAGTCGACTTCTTTTTCAATCAGCGGAGCATCACGTCCGATGAAAACGGCGCCCTTGGCGTGCGTTTCGATCGGAGCCTTGAGCGGCGCAAAATCCTGTCCCTTGCCGTCACCGCCGAGAATCAGAACGACTTTCTTCGGACCGAATCCGGCCAAGGCGGCGACAACAGCGCCGACATTGGTGCCTTTGGAATCATCGACGTAATCGATGTCGGAGGCCCTGAGAATGGGCTGAACGCGGTGCGGCTCACCCTTGTACTCACGCAGCGTGCGCAGGATAGAGTCAAGCGGAATTCCGACGGCGAGCGTCAGTGCGGTCGCGGCCAGTGCGTTCATAGCGTTATGCAGACCGCGGATTCTGAGCGCGTTCATCGGAATCAGTAATTCCGGGGAAGCCGAAGCAATGCAGCCGGATAGCCAGACCAGCGCGCCGACGTCAGAGATTCCGAAGTCTCCGATCTTCTTAGGCGCATCGGATCCGAAGGTATGTACTAAATCGGACGGAACGCCTTCGGCAGAAAGCATCGAGCCTGGATCTTCGCGGTTGAGCACACGAACGGTATCGGCAGAAAAAATCTTTCGTTTCGCTGCGGCGTACTTTTCCATCGAGCCGTGCCAATCGATATGGTCTTCGGTGATGTTGAGCAGCGCCGCGCTGTCGCAGTGCAGACTTTCCGTGGTTTCGAGCTGGAAACTCGACAGTTCCAAAACCCAAAAGTCAGGCAGTGTTCCGACTTGGCGGTGTTTTTCCAGCTCGCCCAAGGCGTTCGGGCCGACATTGCCTGCCGCAACAACGGATTTGCCGGCCTCTGCGATGATGGCCGTTGAAAGCATGGTGGTCGTGGTTTTGCCGTTGGTACCGGTAATGCCGATGATCTTGGGCGCGTAGCCTGTCTCAGCTTTGAGTTTTTTCAGCTCACGGGCAAAAAGCTCGATCTCTCCAACGACAGCAATACCGCGGTGCTTTGCTTCTTTCACTGCCGGCGCAAAGACTGAGTACTCGGGGGACAGGCCCGGAGAAATCATGACTTCGGAGACTTCAGCAACTATCACGGGAGAAACGGCCCCGCCGAGGAACTTCAGATTCGGAATTTCTTTCTGCAGTTCATCCAGCCTCGGCGGCTGCGGTCTGGTATCGGCGGCAAGCACCTCAAAACCGCGGGATGCGTAAAAGCGAGCCGCGGTACGACCCGAAGCTCCTAAACCGAGAACCAATACTTTCTGACTGACCGACATGATGGATTACCTGATTTTCAGAGTGGACAGACCGATCAGCACCAAAACAATGGTGATGATCCAAAAACGAACGACGACCTGAGTTTCCTTCCATCCCTTCATTTCAAAATGATGGTGGATCGGTGTCATAAGGAAGATGCGCTTTCCGTGCGTAATCTTGAAGTACGAGACTTGGAGAATCACCGAGAGGGTTTCCATCACGAAAACGCCGCCCATGATGAAGAGAACCAGTTCCTGACGTGTAATGATGGCCATCGTACCCAATGCACCGCCAAGCGCCAAAGCGCCCACGTCGCCCATAAACACCTGGGCCGGATAAGCGTTGTACCAAAGGAAGCCTAGGCCTGCACCGATGAGCGCGGCACCTACGACGACGACTTCGCCAGCGCCCGGAACATACGGAAAGTTGAGGTAGGCGGCATAGTCAACACGGCCGACCACGTAGGCAAAGATGCCCAAAGCGATACCGACCAAAGCGCTCGGCAGAATGGCTAAGCCGTCCAGACCGTCTGTGAGGTTCACAGCGTTGCTCGTGCCCACAATCACGAAGTAGCTGAGGACGATAAAGCCCCAGATGCCGATCGGAAGCGATACGTTCTTAAAGAACGGAATCAGCAGATTGCTTCTTTCCGGAAGAGGAATAGAGGTAAAACCGCTCTCCATCCACTGAAGCACCAAACCCCAGATGTGTTCATTGCCCGGCGCCGCAACAGAGAAAGCCAAGTAGACGGAGGCAATGACGCCGACAAGCGATTGCCAGAAGAACTTTTCTCTGGACTTCATGCCCTCGGGATCGTGATGGACTACCTTTCGGTAGTCATCGACCCAGCCGATGGCGCCGAAGCTTAACGTCACAAAAAGCACCACCCAGACAAAGCGGTTGCTGAGGTCCATCCACAGGATCGTCGATGCACCCACGGCAATCAAGATAAGGATGCCGCCCATGGTCGGCGTGCCTTCTTTGACCAGATGGCTCTTCGGTCCGTACTGACGAACAGCCTGACCGACCTTGAGTTTTCTCAGTTCACGAATTACCGCCGGGCCTAATGCCAAGGCGATAAAGAAAGCAGTAAGTGCGGCTAAAACGGCGCGCAGCGTCAAATAGTTAAAAACGCGAAGCCAGCCTAAAGAAGTCGAGTCGGCCAGCCATTGAATCAGAGCGAGCAGCATTTAGTTTTCCTTCGGTTCTTTTTCTTCTTGTTTGTTCCAGGTGCGGACCAGTTCGTCCGCGAGTTTGAAGATCTTCATGAAATTCGAGGCCTTAAAGAGCACGGCATGCGGACCCTTGACCATCTCTTCCTTCAGCGCAGCGAGCAGTTCTTCCTGTGTTTCAAAGTGACGCGCACCTTCGCCGTAACCTTCGACGGCATCAAGCATGCGGTTGCCGATGGAGAAGAAGTTCTCAATACCGCAGCAGCGTACAAATTCGCCTAACTCCCTGTGGAACTGCGGACTCTGAACGCCGAGTTCTCCCATGTCGCCCGCGACAAAAATCTTGGGCAGCTGGTATTCGCTCAGCATATTGACTGCGGCATTCATAGAGTCCGGGTTGGCGTTATAGCTGTCATCGATGACTACGGAACCATCGTCCAATGTCACGACTTCGCCGCGGTGGCTGACGGCTTCAAAGTTTTCCAAACCCTTCTTGATATCGCAGAGATCGCGGCCCATCGCAAAAAGCACGGCGGCCGCATTCACGGCGTTCACAATGTTGTGCTTGCCGGGTACTTTGAGTTCGATATCAATTTGGCCAATCGGCGTCACCAATCTGAATGCTGTCCCTTCGACTTCGCAGGCATAAACATCACTGTCCGGCGTTCCGAACGTCACGACGCGATTGTTGCCGGCCATCTTGCGCCATTCAACCGCAAAGGGATCGGCGGCATTGATGACGGCTACGCCCTGACGCGGAAGCTGAGCAAAGACTTCACCGTTTTCTTTGGCAGTCTCTTCTAAGGAAGCCAGGAACTCCTGATGATCGCGCATCGTGTTGGTCACTGTGCCGATCGTCGGCGCAATCGCCGAGACGAGCGGACGCATTTCGCCAATATGGTTCATGCCGACTTCAAAGCACGCGGCCTGATGTTCGGGACGTAGTTTCCAAAGCATCAGCGAGACGCCAAGCTCATTGTTCAAGTTGCCTTCGGTTCCGACCCAGGCACCTTTCTGGAAGCGTTCTTTGATGATGGATAAAACCATCTGCGTCGTGGTTGTCTTGCCGTTTGAGCCGGCAACCGCGATCACAGGCAGGTCGAACTTCGAGCGCCATTTTTTAGCGGAGTCCAGCAGCGCTTCGCGCGTGTCTTTCACCAAAACCTGAGGAAGGCTCACCGGTACAAAGTGCGTCACGACCGCCGCCGCTGCGCCCGCATCGGAAGCGGCCTGCACGAACTCGTGGCCGTCCCGCTCTCCTTCAATAGCAAAAAACAGCCCGTTGGGTCGGACTGATCTCGAATCAAAACTGACGGAGGAAAATTTAATCCCCGGAGCACCCTTGATCTGGATGTCGGAGCCGAGCATCTCAGCAAATTCCCCGATCGTCATTAACGCTTCATTCATTTTTGTTCCTTAGTTTCCGCAGGGCTTCGCGTGTCTCTTCGACGTCAGAGAAGTGGTGTTTAACACCTTTGACTTCCTGATAATCTTCGTGGCCTTTGCCGGCAACGAGGATGACATCATCGGCAGCGGCATGTTCCGCGGCATATTCAATGGCTTTTCTGCGGTCTTCAATAACCGTGCAGGGTTTGGTTGTCCCTGCTTGAATTTGTTTCAGTATCTCTTTCGCATCTTCGCTTCTCGGGTTATCCGACGTCAAAACGACTTCATCGGCAGCGCACGCGGCCTGTCCCATTAGAGGACGCTTGCCGTGATCTCGGTCTCCGCCCGCGCCGACAACAATCCAAATGCGTCCGCCGCGTGCTTCGGCTAATCCCTCCAAGGCTTTAATCGCTTGGGTCACGGCATCCGGTGTGTGGGAATAATCCACGGCAAAGATTGGGCCGTGATCATCGCGCACGATCTGCATTCGCCCGGCCGGGGGCATGAGTTTTGCGGCTTCTTTAAGTACCGTTTCGATTTCAAAACCGACGGAAATCATTGCGCCCACCGTGCAGAGAAAGTTCTCCACGTTAAAGAGGCCTAAAAAGTGCGCTGCAACCGGGAACGTATTTCCTTTAAAGCGGACTTCAAATTCCAGTCCCTCTCGGGTATGGCGGATGTTCTCGGCAGACAGGTATGCCGGTTGATCTCCTTTGGCAGAGACCGTCAGGATTGCTTTTCCGGCGCCTTCAGCGGTCTTCATAATCTGCTGAGCCGGCTCACCGGACTGATTAATCACCGCGGAGGCAACCGTCGGCCAGCGGAACAGGATCTCCTTAGCCCGGAGATAGTTCTCCATCGTTCCGTGATAGTCCAGGTGGTCTCGCGTGAGGTTCGTAAATACAGCTGTTTTGATTTCGGTTCCGTCAAGGCGCCCCTGTTCCAGGCCGATTGAACTCGCTTCCATCGCAAACGCTTTGCAACCGCGGCTAAGCAGCTCGGCAAACTTTGCCTGAAGCGTGAGCGGATCAGGCGTTGTCATCGACACGCTCGGAAGGACTATGCCGTTCAGCGTGCATCCTAACGTTCCGATGCTTGCACACGGTGTTCCGAGTCGATTCATCAGATCGGCGATCCAGTTGGCGGTCGTGGTTTTGCCGTTGGTGCCTGTCACGGCGATTCCGATCATCTGAGCGGTCGAATTGCCGTAGTAGGCAGCCGCAATCGGACCGAGAGCGCGATAAAGGTTGTCTATTTCGATGACGGGCACCGAGCACGGGCCGATATCGCCTTTTTCAGCAACCACGCAGGAAGCGCCGGCGCCGCAGGCTTTTTCAATAAAAGCCCGGCCGTCGGTGTGCACGCCCTTCACTGCAAAAAACACATCGCCTTTGCGGATTTTCCGACTGTCTAAAAGCAAAGCCGCTCCCGCGGGAGCGAATCGCTTAATCTCGGCGGCAACAGCTACGGCATCAACCATTGGTCTTCCCCTTTATTACGTGATCTTCTTTGGCTGATTTCAAATTTGTCCTTGACGGCGCCCTCGCGCGGGCGCGGTTCGATTCTTTCAATGCATGAGTCTTCGCGGGCTGCGCCTTAGCTTTGGCAGGCTTCTTATCGTTCTTAGTCACCATAAAGTCTTCGGGGCGATCCGGGTTGACCGCCATCAGACGCAGCGTCTTCGAGACCATCTCGGAGAAAAGCGGTGCGGCAGCCGTCGAACCGAAGTGTTTACCGATCATCGGTTCATCGATCATAATGCCCACCACAATCTGGGGATTGTGTGCCGGTGCGTAACCCGCAAAGCCTGCAACGTACTTTCTCACGTACTGGCCGCCTTCGACCTTGTAAGCCGTACCGGTTTTACCGGCAGCGGTGTAGCCTTCAACGCGAGCTCTGAAACCGGTTCCGCCCTTTTCTACTACTTTCGCGAGCATGTCACGCATCTGACCGGCGGTTTTGGCACTGTAGACCCGCTGCGGTTCACGGTAAGCACGATCTTTGTAAATAGAGAGCTCAATCATGTCCCCGTCACGTGCAAACACCGTGTAGGCACGGACTTGCTGAAGCAGAGAAACCGTGACGCCGTGACCGTAGGACATAGTCGCCTGCTCGATCGGACGCCAGTTCTTTGCAGGACGCAGACGGCCGGCCACCGCACCCGGGAAGCCGATCTGCGGCGAGTGGCCGAAACCGAGCTTGTCGTAGTAAGACCACATGACCTGCGGCGTCATCAGGAGCGCCACTTTAGACGTACCGATGTTGCTCGACTGCTGAATGATGCCGGAAACCGTCAGCTCTTTACTGTAGTGAGAGTCCCCGATCGAATGACGGCCGAAAGACATGGAGCGTCCGATCTGGAAGAGCGTATTCGGCGTGACTTTCTTTTCTTCGAGACCAGCGGCAACCGAGAACGGCTTCATCGTCGAACCCGGTTCATATGTGTCCACAATGGCGCGGTTGCGAACGCCGGTGCGCGAAATCTTGCCGCGATTGTTCGGGTCAAAACTCGGGTAGTTCGCAAGCGCGAGAATATCACCGGTCTTCGGGTCGGCAATCACAATGGAGCCGCCTTTAGCTTTCAGATTCTCAACCTGACGACCCAGGGCTTCATAAGCAAGGTTCTGGAGGCGGGAGTCGATCGTCAGCGTAATGTTTTCGCCGTTCATCGGCTCTTTGAGCCAAGCGTCTTCCACGATGCGGCCTAACCGGTCCTTCATCACGCGGCGTGAGCCGGGTTTACCGGCCAAGCGTTTTTCCGCAGCCAGTTCAATGCCTTCAATACCGTTTCCGTCCAAACCGGTCAGACCGACGATCTGAGCAGCCGCTTCGCCGTCCGGGTAGCTGCGCAGGAATTCTCGGGTGGAGTGCAGGCCCGGAATTTTCATATCCAGCACCTTCTCGGCCGTTTCAATCGGAACCTGACGCTTCAAGTAGACGAAGGTACGTTTGGAGTTAAATTTTTTCCTAAGCTCGGAGACCGGGACATCCAGCGTCTTAGCAATTTCTTTGAGCTGAGAAGTCGTAATCTTAACGTCCTGAGGAATAATCCAAAGGGCTTTGGCGGTCACGCTCGTTGCCAGCAGCGTTCCGTTGCGGTCATAAATCTGACCGCGCATCGCAGGCACTTCGATCGTGCGCTGGAAACGCATCGCACCCTGCTTCTGCAGGAATTCCGTATTAAAACCAAGCTGAAGCCAGCCGATGCGGACGCCGAGCGCGGTAAAGCACAAAAGCAGCATGAAATAAACAAACTTGCTTCGGCCAGGCTTGATTTTCAGGCGCAGGAGGTCCTTAACGCTGTCATCGTCACCGCGTTTTTCTTCCGTCGGCATGAAGACGTTGTCCCATGCATCTCTGAGCCACTGCCTGATTCTCATTTTTGAGCTCCGGAAGAGACGGCGTTCTTATCCAAGATAATCACGCGACCGTTCTCAGCAGGGGCCAAGCCGCCTTCTTTCGCGCGGGCTTCGACTTGACGGATTTGCTCCAGGTTGGAGATTTCAAGTTTGAGGCGAGCCCTTTCGTCCATCAAAGAATGATGGATCTGCTGCTCATGTTCAAGCTCGATGAACAGCTTTCGGGCGTTGTGGCGGTTCTCTACGACTTTAAGTCCGCATGCAAAAAGGACCAGCTCCAAGATCACAATCATCCCGACCAGGAAGCGGAACTCGTTCATACCTGCACTCCCTGTTCAGGCCACGGAGCATCCGTCCGGGATGCGCCGCGAAGCACGGAACTTCTGGCGCGAGGATTTTCCTCGCATTCTTTTTCCGAGGGCAGGATGCGTACGGCACGATTAAACAGCGGCTGCGGCAGCTGCGAAGGCAGAAGCGGCGGACGCGGTTTGCTACAGGAGGCCGGGTTGGCCGCAGCTTCAAAGAATTTCTTAACGATGCGGTCTTCCAGCGAATGGAAGGAAATGACCGCTAAGACACCGCCCGGAAGCAGCAGAGAGCCGGCAGACTCGAGTGCGCGTTTAAGCTGCTCGAGCTCTTGATTCACATGAATACGGATCGCCTGGAAAATACGTGTTGCCGGATGCTGGGCGCTGTCTTTCTTGTTGCGCGGGAGCGTAGCGGCAATTAAGTCCGCAAGCTGCTTAGTGCGCAGAATCGGTTCTTTGGTACGCACCTTCTCAATGGCCTTAGCGGCCTTCATGGCGAAACGTTCTTCTCCGAGGTCCTTAAATACCTTGGCCATCTCGGCCGCATCGGCGCGGGCAATCCATTCGGCTGCCGTTTCTCCCGCGCTCGTGTCCATGCGCATGTCCAGAGGACCGTCAAAGCGGAAAGAAAATCCGCGTTCCGGATCATCAATCTGCGGACTGGAGACGCCGATATCAAGGAAGATGCCGGTGACTTTGTCGATGCCGATCTTTGCCAATTCCTCTTTCATAGAGGCAAAAGGGGCATGAATAATCTGAAATCTCGGATCTTGGATCTGAGCGGCGGCTTTAACGGCTTCTTCGTCGCGGTCGAACGCGATCAGGCGCCCCTGCGGGGAGAGCTTTTCCAATATCAGGCGCGAGTGCCCTCCACGGCCGAAAGTACCGTCGACATAGACGCCATTCGGATCGGTTACCAGGAGTCGGGGTGACTCTTCAGCAAGTACCGGGCGATGAACCAAGACCTCTGCCTGCACAGAAAACTACCTTATTTTTAAAAATTGAATTGGGCGGCGATATCCGATAGGTTTTCTGTCATTGCTTTAGCTTCGCTTTCCGCAAGCTTCTCAGCGTCCCACAACTCAAAGTGCGAGCCCAATCCCACAAGAACGATCTCTTTGGAAAGACCGCATGCTTTTCTTAACTCTGCAGGCACCAGCAGTCTGCCACTGGCATCCATATCCACGTCCACAGCAGAGCCCATCACGATTCTTTGAAAGACTCTGGCCGAGTAAGGGAGTGCCATTAATTCGGTTCTCTTGGTTTCCCAGACATTGCGCGGGTACAGCAAAGCACACCCGTCAGGGTGCCGGGTAAAGGTCATTTGGCCGGAGCACAGCTGCGCCAGAGCCTCTCGATAACGAGAAGGCACCGACAGACGCCCTTTGGCGTCAAGATTGATGTGCGGAGAGCCTTGGAACACGACTAAAACGAGACAAAAATCTACCTTTTCTAAGTCTCAATTTTAGCCACTTTTTTCCACTTTCCTCCACCAACTCTCACATTGAGCGGAAGTTATTCTTGTTCTTTAGCTTTCGCTCTATTTAATTAGTTGAATATAAAAGAAAAGATAGAAGAGCGAAGTCCGTCTGTAAGCCGGATTCTGTGTGCCGCCAAAGGCAGCATGACAATCATTCATCTAGACTCGGGATCACTCCCGAGTTCGAGCCATCTACCCGCAGCCTCGCCGAGCAGGTTCATTAGCTGCCTATTTGATGTTGCTCCCCGTAGAGATTGCCCGTTTCAACCGAACTGAATCGGCTCGTCTCTGTTGCTCTAGTCCTCGCCTTTCGGCGGAGAGGTGTTACCTCCTACGGTGCTCTGTGGAGTCCGGACTTTCCTCCGAGGTCTTTCTCCCCTGCGATTGTCCGACGAACTTCGCGGTGCAACTTTAATTAGATTCCTTCGATTCCGCAAGTTTCACGAACTTCCTAAAAAGCCTCGTTACACAAAACAGGCATCAAAATTGCGTTAATTGAGCTCGTTCTAATGACCAAATCAAATAAAAGCGAGCTGTTTTTCTGTAAAATTTTTCAGCTTTGCACTCCATTGAAAAAGTCGTGAAAAATAAGATCATTAGAACTATTTTCGGGGCTGGAATTATTGCGATCGCCTCATCTGCTTCTGCTGAAGACTCCGGTCGTTCGGTTTGGGAAGCAATTGTCGATACCCTCCCCGCCGGTGTTGTTTCCGAAGAAAACTCTTCAGGAAGCTACCTTTCCGACACTTGGGTCGGAATGAAAACTATTATTTCCGAAGGTTCCTCCGGATTGCTCCTTCCCGCCTACACGATTCATCCGGGATATGCATACAAGACAGAGAAACGCCACAACGAAAACGGTTATACGTGGGGCGGCGGTATTTCGCGCAACTTTATCGACAGCCGCGGAAACCGCAGAATCATGTACGCTATGGCCTTCTCCGATTCCCACAACAACTTTGAACCGTTCATGGGCTACGGCTGGTTGTCCCGCTGGAGACTCGGCAGCACACCTTTCTATGCGGAAGCCGGCTACACCATCGGTCTGACCGCCCGCGGCGACTACAAATGGATTCCTTTCCCGGCGCCGCTGCCTTTGGTCGGTGTCGGCACGGACAACTTCAGCATCTACGGAACCTATGTTCCGTTCTCCGACATCTTTTTCTTCTTCGCCAACATGACGTTTGACGATCGCAAGACTCGTCATATGCCGGACACGCCGAAGTCGCTCTTCTCTAATAAGGTACTGATCTACGCCGGCGGCGGCTGGCAGAAGACAACGCTGAAGGGCACGCCCAAACCGTCTTCTATTTCTTCCGACGGGGCTTACTCAGCCGGTCTGCGTTACTTTGTCACTCCGGAATGGGCCTTAGATTTCTCCGTTAACCGGTCCGGTACACACGGCATTCATGCTAACGGCAGCAAAGTCGGAAGCTACAAGCTCACGAGCTACAGTCTTGCTGTTCAGTATCACTTCAGAGCGGCCGAGCGCGTCAAACTTTATGCCGGTGTCGGTGCAGGCTACTTCAGAAGCGACCAGCAGGACTTCAAGGAAGGCTGGGGTGCGAAGAAAGACATCTTCACTCCGGTTATTCAGGCCGGCGGCACTGTTGCGATCACGCGCAACCTTCACGTAACCGGCGGTATGGACTTAGGCTTCCCGCGTTACAAAGCGCACAGTCCGACGGACGACAGCTTCTCGATGCGCCCGTCTCCTGTGACTTTCAAACTAGCGCTCGGTCTGGCCTTCTAATAATCAAGCCGTTATACAAACTGCCGCAATCCTTTGGAGCGCGGCAGTTTTAATTTAGAGGTGCGATAGCCGCCATCTTCATAAGGGACCAACGTTCGCCCACCGGGTTGTATAGACGCACAATAGGCACTTAGTTACCCGATTTGTACTCGGTTTCCCGTATAGGTGAGTAAAAAGCCTGTATAAGGTTAGGTTCACTTATAAGGAGAACCTATGAACTTCGGAAAAATTGCTTGGATTTCTGTCCTAACAGCTTGGGTTTTAGCAACGCTTTACGGTGCGCTGCTCGTCACATCTGCCGGCAATGCGGAATCTCAGGATTTCGGCCAGCTCTTGACATCCTTCGTCAAGAAAATTTCCACTGCGGAAAACTAATCATCGTCTAGGAAACCAAGAAATCGCTGCATCTTGAAGTTTCGCTGAGGATGCAGGCGTTGCAACAAAAGTCTGCGGTTTCAAGTACTCCTTACTTTCGGCGAAAAAAATCTGTGTTCTGCTGCATCAGCCTTTTAAAAAGGACTGAGGCCAGCCTTTGCTGCGGAGATCCCCTCGTAGACCCTCCGCTTTTCTTTTGTATTTCCCAGCACGACTTCTCGAAATTCGCTGATATATCCTCCGAAGTGTTCTCGAATTTACATTTCTTGATATTCGAAAACTTATCTTTCGGCCTCAAGCTCTGCGAGTAACCTTCTGTATAGATTTTCCGCTTCCCTGCCCATTCGACTGAAGTACAGTTCTGCGTGTCGCAGCTGAATTAATCTATCCTTTAGGTTTTTCCTTTAGCATGAGCGGATTAACCTATCCCGCTTGAAATTACTATTTAATTCATTTCTAGGAGTTCTTTTCATGGATCAGAATGAAGTACTTTTTGACAGAGCCCAGAAGTCCATTCCCGGCGGCGTTAACTCCCCGGTTCGTGCCTTCCGTTCTGTCGGCGGCGCTCCCCGCTTTATAAAAAAAGCATTAGGGCCGCATATGTACGACGTCGAAGGCAAGCAGTACATCGACTACATCGGGTCTTGGGGTCCTATGATTCTCGGTCACAACAATCCCCACGTCATTGAGGCTGTTAAAGAAGCTGTCGACAACGGCTTGAGTTTCGGTGCTCCGACCGTCGGTGAAATTGACATTGCCGAAGAAATTAAGCGTCTCATTCCTTCCGTTGAAGAAGTCCGTCTCGTCTCCTCCGGCACCGAAGCCGGCATGAGCGCTATCCGTTTGGCCCGCGGCTATACCGGCCGCAATAAGATTGTGAAGTTCGAAGGCTGCTATCACGGCCACAGCGACTCCCTGTTGGTTAAAGGCGGCTCCGGCTTGCTGACGTTCGGTACCCCGAGCTCTGCCGGTGTTCCCACTGCTGTCACCAACGACACAATCGTTTTGGAATACAACAATCCCAAACAGCTCAAAGAACTCTTTGACAAAGAAGGCGACGAAATCGCCTGCGTGATCGTTGAAGCAGTTGCCGGGAATATGAACATGGTTCCCGCCACTCAGGAATTCCTCGAAACTATGAGAGAAGAAACCGCTAAACACGGTACCGTCCTCATCGTCGACGAAGTCATGACCGGATTCCGTGTTGCTCTCGGCGGCGCCCAGTCTCTGTATCACATCGATCCGGACATTACGATGTTCGGTAAAGTGATCGGCGGCGGCATGCCGGTTGCAGCTTTCGGCGGCAAACGCGACATCATGAACAGCGTTGCTCCTTTGGGCCCCGTCTATCAGGCAGGTACCCTTTCCGGCAACCCGGTCGCCGTTACCTGCGGCCTGGCTACGCTTCATGAAATTCAGCAGCCTGGTTTCTACAAGCGCCTTTCCGAACAGACCGCTAAACTCGTCAAGGGCTTAGGCGCAATGGCTAAGAAACACGGTGTCGCCTTCTCAGCTCAAAGCATCGGCGGCATGTTCGGTATCTACTTCCGCGGCAAGTGCCCGACTTCTTTCAAGGAAGTCATGGAATGCGACGCCGATCGCTTCAAGACTTTCTTCCATGCCATGCTGGATAACGGTGTTTATTTGGCACCGAGCATCTACGAAGCCGGTTTCGTCTCTATTACTCACGACGATTCCGTCATCGCTCGTACGCTCGAAGCTGCTGACGAGGCCTTTGCCAAAGTCAAACGCGTACATGGTTAATTTGTTTGTTTAGACACTTTGTTGTTATGAGATTTGCTTGGCTTTTGCGCTTCCTTTTGCTTTTCTTTGCCGTCTTTGCTTTAAACGCACAGGCTCTTCCCTGGAAGAAAACCGAAGCGGTCAAAGCCGAGCTTATCTCTCAAACGACTTCGGTCCAACCGGGAAGCTCCATCCGTTTAGGCGTGCTGCTGACCCAAGAGCCGGGCTGGCACACATATTGGAAAACGCCCGGTGACACCGGACTTCCGACCACCATCGACTGGTCTCTGCCCGAAGGCTGGAAGGCGGGATCCATTCAATGGCCTACGCCGAAACTTTATGTCGTCGGCGATCTCACCAATTTCGGATACGAAGACTCGATTCTTCTTCCTGTCTCAATTTCCGTTCCGGCATCTGCCAAGGAAGGGGGGTACGTCGCTAAAGCGAACATCTCCTGGCTGATGTGCGCGGAACAATGCATTCCGGGAAGTGCTTCGTTTGACGTTCCCGTTAAAGTCTCGAACGCCGAGACGGCCGCTTCTCCGAACGCCGGGCTCTTCCAAACCAATGACGGTTTAACGCCTACTCCCTTAAAAACGGTTTCCGCTCAGATTGATCCGTCCAATCGCGCCCTTTCCGTCACTTTCAAAACCTCTGAACCTTTCAATCATTTTTATGTATTCACCGAAGGGGAAGGAGCTGTTGATTACAAAGCGCCTCAGTCGGTTTCTAAAAACGGGGACGAAGTCACCGTCCGACTTCAGGGCACGGAAGAACTGAAAGCAGGTGACACGTTATCCGGCGTCTTTTCCGCTGACGGCGGACCCGCTCAAGGCGGCTGGTCCGGCAGTTTTTCTCATGTTTTAGTAAATGGAACCGTGACACCACCGTCGGCATCCTCCGATAACACGGACGTCAACTTAACCGTTTGGCTCGCCGCCGGTATGTCTTTCCTCGGCGGTTTGATCCTGAATTTAATGCCCTGCGTCTTTCCCGTTTTGTCTCTGAAAATGCTCAGCCTTGTTGAGCACCGCGGAGACGGAAAACTCGCACTGCATGGTCTTTCCTTTACCGTCGGCGTCCTCATTTCCATGACGTTGTTAGCCGGCGCCTTGATCGCCGTAAAAGCGGCCGGAGCTTCCGTCGGCTGGGGCTTCCAGCTGCAGTCGCCTTGGTTCGTAGCCTTGCTGGCGCTTCTTTTTGTCACGATCACCTTGAACTTGGCCGGCGCCTTTGAATTTTCCGGCGTAAGAATTTCTTCTACAGGTCAGACTTCCGGTGCCTCCCTGGGCGGCAGTTTTGCAACCGGCATCTTGGCCGTCGTCGTTGCCTCCCCGTGCACGGCCCCGTTCATGGGAGCTGCCTTAGGCTACGCGCTCTCTTCCTCTGCACTGGAGTCTTTTGTTGTCTTCCTCTGCCTTGGGCTGGGCATGAGCCTTCCCTGGCTCCTGCTGGCGCTGTTCCCGTGCCTTACTGCCTGGCTGCCCCGCCCGGGACGCTGGATGAGCATATTCAGAACGGTTATGGCCGTTCCGATGGCGCTCACTGTGCTTTGGCTCTTCTGGGTTCTTTGGCAGCAGGTGTCGATCTCAGCACTCGGAGTCTATCTCTTAGCCGCCGCACTTTTAGCTATAGCTTTAGTTTTGTACGGGCGCCTGCAGTTCGGTAAAGCAACATCAAAAGGCCTCATGGCTTTTGCCTTTATCCTCGGCGCCGGTGCATATGCAGTCGCCGCTTCTCCGCTACTTGAGCGCGCCCCTGCTGAAGTGAGCGCGGCCGATGCCTGGTCTCCTGCGGCTTTACAAGCTGCGCTCGATGAGGGACGCCCAGTCTTTGTCGACTTCACCGCCTCTTGGTGCGTCACCTGCCAGGCCAACAAGCTGGCCGTACTTGATCGAGAAAACGTGCAGAGGGCCTTTAAGGAGCACAACGTCAAGTTCCTCATCGCCGACTGGACGAATCGAAACGCCGAAATTTCTAAAACTTTGGAATCCTTCGGCAGAACCGGCGTCCCGCTTTATCTCCTTTACGCCCCGGACGGCACTGCAAAAATCCTCCCCGAGCTGCTCACACAGGACATCGTGGTCGACGCACTCAAAGCGCTTCCGAAAGGCGCGCCAAAGTAGGCATGAATCCTCACCATATTGAGTAAGAATCAAAGAGTTAAGGTCAATACTAAGGGTTTTTACGGAGTATAGTTTCTCTAACTTTTGAATTGGAGAAATAACATGATTCTTAGAAAATTAACCCTTGCTCTCAGTGCGGTCGCACTGAGCTTTTCTGTAACCACATTCGCTCAGCAAGCTGCACCTCAGCCCGAACAACAGACTCCGACCAATCCTGCCGGTGAAGTCATCGGCAAGTTAGCAACCATGGGCCATATGCAGTTCGGTGACTTCCCCGTCACACAGACCGAACTCGACAGAGCTTCTGAATTCGTTCAGGCTCGTGCCGCTCAGACCGGCAAGACTATTACTCGTGACCAGTCTCTCGTTGCTTTAGGCTACATCGCCGGCCAGCTCGGCGTTCTCATGCAGCTCCAGGGCAACGGCCAACAGCAGGCTCCCGATGATGACTTAGGCCCGACACCGCAGGCTGTTCCTGCTCCTCAGCCGGCTCCCCAGGCTGTTCCTGCTCCTCAGCCGGCTCCCCAGGCAGCTCCTGCCGCTCCTCAGCCCGCACCTCAGGCCAACAACCAGCTTCCTCCGGGAGCAGTTCAGGCTCAGCCGATCGAAATCATTCCTAACGGCATGATGATGGGCAACGGTCAAATGATGGGGAATGCCCCGATGATGATTTACGCTCCTGAAGTCGGCGCTACCGGCCAGGCTCCTGCTGCAGCTCCTGCACAGGCCCAAGCTCCTGCCCAGGCACCTGCTCAGGCTCCAGCTCCCCAGTCTGCACAGCAGTAATTCATATCGGGCTTCCTGAAAGCCTATAGTGATAAGCCTCCGTTCGCCGCGGAGGCTTTATTTTTGGGAAAAGAAAATATGTCAGATATGGAAATGGATCCGCTGGCCAACCGCTCGTCTTCAGGCTTGGATTACAGCACTCTTCTGGAAAAACTCCTGCAGCAAAACGGCTACACCTCCGATAACAGCAAGCACGGCTTAAAGAGTGCGCTTAAAGACTATGAAGCAGTGTTTCACAGCGGTGCACCTAAGTGGCTCGACCTCGTCTGGCCCTCGATCGGCGTAAGCCTCCTTCATCTTGCTTTATCGTTTAAACAGCCCCTGCCGGAAAATGTCGATCTTCCGCAGGAAGCATTAAAAAACGGCCTTCGCTAAGTTAGTTCGCGAAGGCCGCAAGAGGTAAAGAATTCTGTTTCTTACTTATTTTTTCCAGCCGTAGAAATCTGTAAGGACGTCCCAAGCCAATTTCTGAAGGAACTTGGCATCTTCAGGCTTCAGCGGTTTTTCGCATTCGCCTAAGTAAGTCATGCCTTCGGGACTCTTCTGGAAAAGAAGCCCGTAAAGCATTGCTCCGTACAGATAAGAGCCTGCTGCTGTCGGATGGCTTTT
>ENA-ORUX01000711-ORUX01000711.1-human-gut-metagenome-genome-assembly--contig:-NODE-711-length-29643-cov-3.261964_pt1 | contig 29643 bp, 24 predicted proteins | sample MGYA00242087_ERZ509225 | MGnify/ENA primary metagenome ERZ509225 (study PRJEB26280, sample SAMEA2338864) | human gut metagenome | biome: human gut; feature: human-associated habitat; material: faeces... | reverse complement strand
CCCCTGAGTGCCGATGGTACTGCCTTATGGTGGGAGAGTAGGTTGGCGCCGAATTGTGAAAGCGAGTTACGAAAGTGACTCGCTTTTTTTTATCTGATTATACTGACTAAACCAATATTTCCTTACATTCGTTGTATTTTTAATGAAGTTATGGAAAAAATTGGATGACATGCGCAGATATTGGCATATACTCCGAAAATATAAGATAAGTCTGGCTCTTTGCCCTATCCTTGTATTGATTACTGTATGGTGTGAAACGATACAGCCCATGTATATGGCCGAAATAGTCGATCAAGGAGTGATGAAGCGCGATTTGTCACTGATTGCAGAGAAAGGAGTGTATATGATTCTTATCTCCTTATCGGGATTGGGCTTTAGTGTGGTGAATGTCTATATCGCTTCGCGTACTTCTATCGGTTTCGGTACGGATTTACGAGGGGCTCTGTTCGAAAAAATCCAGCGTTTGTCTTTTTTTGATCTCGATCATTTCAGTACCTCCTCATTGATTACCCGCCTGACGAATGATATAGCACGGATACAGCAGGTAGTGCTGATGTCGATGCGGATGATGTTGCGTTCACCGTTTATGTTGGTGATGGCCATATTTTTTGTTGTACAGATCAATAAGCAGTTAGCTCTTACCTTGATGGCTTCGATTCCGGCGTTGAGTATCGCTGTTTTTGTGATTCTGAGAAAGGGATTTCCTTATTTTTTAAAAGTGCAGCAGAAAATTGATCAGCTGAATGGTGTGGTTCGGGAAAACCTGATTAATATTCGGGTGGTAAAATCGTTTGTAAGAGAAGACTTCGAAGCACGAAAATTTGTACGTAGCAGTGAGGAACTGAGGGATATGGTGATCCGGGCTTCGAATATTATTGTTGCGATTTTTCCGGTGATGCAGTTGGTGATGAATTTGTCGGTAATCGCTATTTTGTGGGTAGGCGGATATAAGGTGATGGAAGGGGAATTGCAGATCGGAGAGTTGATTTCATTTGTGAATTACCTGGCACAGGTGTTGATGTCGCTGATGTTGTTGTCGATGTTTATCATGGCATCTGCCCGTGCTTCGGCTTCTTCACGCCGGATTATGGAGGTCTTGAATACTACACCTTCTTTGGCGAATACGCCCGAAGGCTTGGCGGACCGGTATAAAATAAAACGGGGGGAAGTGGAGTTTGTGAATGTTAGCTTCCGGTATGGTAATGGAGAAAACGATGTCTTACGGAATGTAAACTTTCATATCCGGCCGGCGGAGACAGTTGCTGTTGTCGGGGCTACCGGGGCGGCTAAGAGTTCGATGGTGCAGCTGATTCCCCGACTTTATGATGTTACGGGGGGAGAACTTCGCATCGATGGTGTACCTGTGAAGGATTATCATCTGAAAGAGTTACATGCCCGTATCGGTATGGTATTACAAAAGAATGAATTGTTTACAGGAACCATATTGGAAAATCTGAGATGGGGAAAACCGGATGCTACTCTGGAAGAAGCCGAAGAGGCCTGCCGGGTGGCTCAGGTACATGATTTTATTCTGACACTCGCCGAAGGGTACCAGACGATATTAGGACGCGGAGGAATCAATCTTTCGGGAGGACAGAAACAACGTCTTTGCATTGCCCGGGCTCTGCTGAGGAAACCTAAGATTTTGATTTTGGACGATAGTACGAGTGCTGTGGATTCGGAAACAGAACTCCGGATCAGGAATAATCTCAATTGTTTGCTGAAAGATACTACTGTACTGATTATAACACAACGGATCAATACAATGCAGTCTGCCGATCGGGTAATCGTATTGGAAGACGGTGAAGTTGAGGCTATCGGTACACCGGATGAATTGATGGCGACCTCCCGGATATATCAGGAGATTTATAACTCACAGCAAATTTTAAATTAGTTATGGCACACGGAGATCACCTGAAATATCAAGCTAAGCCTAAAGCGGGAAGACAAACTCTGTTCCGGCTGACTTCTTATCTGGTATGCGATCGGCTGTTATTGTCTGTCATCGGCGTTTTGATCGTGCTGAATATTGCCGCTAATCTGGGAGGTTCTTATCTGCTCCGTCCGATTATCAATCGCTATATTATTCCCGGAGATTTCCTGGGGTTGGGTAAGATGTTGGGGATACTTATCGGGGTATATCTGACCGGAGTGTTTGCTGTTTATGTGGAATACCGCTTGCTGAATAAGATCGGGCAGCGGACTGTGGCCCGGATGCGCGAAGATTTGTTTCGGAAGATGGAACAGCTGCCGGTGGGGTATTTCGATACCCACCAGCATGGTGATTTGATGAGTCGCTATACCAACGATATGGACCGGATTAGTGATGCTTTGACGGATAGCTTGTCGGATATGTTGTCGAGTGCTTTGACCGTAGTGGGTATTTTTTGTCTGATGTTGGTCATCAGCCCGATCTTGACCTTGGTCACTTTGGTTACTGTCCCACTGATGTTTTGGAGTGCCCGGGGAATTGTTCGTAAAAGTCGGCAATATTTTAAGGCACAACAGGCATCTTTGGGTTCGATAAACGGATATATCGAGGAGATGATTAGCGGGCAGAAGGTAGTAAAAGTGTTCGGGCACGAACAGAAGGCGATCTCAGATTTCGAGGAACTGAACCAGGATCTGAAGGGAAAATCACTGAAAGCGCAGTTCTATTCGGGCTTGATGATGCCTGTGATGCAAAATTTGAGTACCTTGAACTATGTGCTGATCACTATTGTGGGGGCTTTGTTAGCTATATTCCGGGGTTTTGATGTGGGAGGTTTGGCAGCATTTTTGCAATATTCCAGACAGTTCGGACGTCCTATCAACGAGCTGGCGAGTCTTTATAATAGCATCCAGGCAGCTTTGGCTGGAGCTGAACGAATATTCGAGGTGATCGACGAACAACCGGAAGCTCCCGATTTACCGGAGACCGTGAATCTGGAGAAGGTGAAGGGAGAGGTGGTTATGAAGGAAGTTTGGTTCGGCTACCGACCGGAAAAAATGATTCTGAAAGGCATTTCTTTTCAGGCGGCAGCCGGGCGTAAGATTGCTTTGGTTGGAGCTACCGGAGCCGGTAAAACGACGATACTCAGTATGTTACCCCGATTTTTCGATATCCGGTCAGGAGAAATCCGTATAGACCGGCAGGAGATTCGTTGCATACACCGGAATAGTCTTCGGCGCTCGATGGCTATTGTCTTACAGGATACCCATCTGTTTACAGGTACGGTACGGGAAAATATCCGCTTCGGCCGTTTGGAAGCCACCGACGAAGAGGTCATTGAGGCGGCTAAACTGACTGCGGCTCATTCATTTATTAAGCGGTTGCCTCATGGTTACGATACTTTACTGGAGAATGATGGTGCTAATTTGAGCCAGGGACAACGACAGTTGCTGAACATTGCCCGGGCGGCAGTGGCCGATCCTGCCATTTTACTATTGGATGAAGCAACCAGTAATATCGATACCAGAAGTGAGATCCTGATACAAAAAGGATTAGACCAATTGATGCAGGGGCGTACCAGTCTGATCATCGCCCATCGTCTTTCTACTATCCGTAATGCCGATATGATTTTGGTGCTTGAACGCGGGCAGATCGTCGAGCGGGGTACCCATGAAGAGTTGCTTCGGATGAAGGGAAAATATTTTTCTTTAAATCAAGAACAATTCCGTTGATTATCAATTTTTATGTGTGAAATTCCTTGGTTCCTGTCCGGGGAGCGGAAAACTTTTGAGGGTATAGCATCCCCAGAATTAGGCATTTTTTGGAAATATTTCAGTAATATTAGGTATTTTTACATCTTTTATAGGAATGTGTTTTTGCTTCAAAATTTTGAAGCTATGTTTTTATGGAATGAGAAAGCAATTCAGATTGTCGCAGGGCCTTGTAGTGTTGAGTCTGAAGAGCAATTGTTCGCAACAGCGCGTGGCCTGAAGAAGATAGGGATACAGACACTGCGGGGAGGGATTTGGAAACCCCGTTCAAGGGCTCATCATTTCGAAGGGGTGGGAGAATCAGGCTTGCGGTGGTTACAACGGGTACTGCAGGAATTAAGTATGCAGGTGGCTATCCCGGGATTACCTCTTTTTTGCGGATCAATGCATCCGGACCTGTTTTTTGTCCGTGATGTCGATGTGAATTATGCCGGAGTGGTAAAAGGAAGAAAAGAAGAATTTGTACGTTTGGGATTGACCGAGAAAACACACTATCTGGCTAGTACCGGTATTCAGGGACAGATTGCCGATTCCCGTAGTTTGGTGTTATTGGATGCTTATGCTGTGGATGGCTTGCAGGCAGAGCAGATTCGTTTTTTGCATGCCCCGGAGTATCTGAATCCTACTTATGAATATGGGGTGACTTTCGAACGGGGAACGGCAGTGGAATACGGTGATCGTAAGCATATCTTTATTTCTGGTACAGCGAGTATCGACAATCGGGGGGAAGTTGTTTATCCAGGGAATATTGCGGGGCAGACGCGCAGGATGTTACTTAATATCGAAGCTTTGTTGAAAGAGGCTGGAAGTAGTTTAGCCGATCTGGCCAAAATGATCGTTTATCTGCGGGATATCGCCGATTATCCGATTGTCCGGGATTTAATGGAACAACAATTTCCCGATGTTCCTAAAGTGATTGTTCTGGCTCCCGTATGTCGCCCCGGATGGTTGATCGAAACAGAATGTATTGCGATTAAAGCAGGAGGAAATCCGGAATTCAGGAATCTATAAACGAATTGTGCATTTCATGGTTGGAAAAACCGGAGCGAGAAATGAAAGGCGGCCAGAACCCAGAGTAAAGTGTTGTGTTATATGAATGTCGGAATTTCCGAAAGAATTGGTGTATTTTTTGAAAAGGGCAGCAAGTTGAAAAAGGAAAGGAACTCTGGGTTCAGCTTATGCCATTCGTTTTATGATATAACGATTAGTGTGCCATAATTGAGGTTTGTGATTTAAGTTATTGGTTATCAGTGGATGACCGTTTTCTTGAAAAAATAGAGATGTGTAGAATTTTTCTACAATGTAAAAGGATATTTTCTACAATTGTAGAATTTTTCCACAATTGTACTGAATTGGGAGGCCTGATTTTCAGAAAAGACAGGAGGAAGGGAATGTTTGAAAATTTTCCGGGAAATATAGATTAGATATGCCGGAATATCTTTAATTTTACACGCCTTTAATTTTGAAAACGTTTTCAATTAATTTTAATGATATAACAATGGCTAAAGAACAATTTTTAGGAAGACATGTCGGCCCACGTCCGGAAGATGTAGAGGAGATGTTGAAGGTGATCGGAGTGAAGTCTGTCGACGAATTGATAGAACAAACAGTACCGGCATCCATCCGTTTACAGGAACTGTTGGATTTGCCTGCTCCTTTGACTGAAGATGAGTTTTTAGCTCGGATACGGGCTGTCGCTGCTAAGAATAAACTATATCGTTCGTTTATAGGACAAGGATATTACGATACCATTTCTCCGGCTGTTATTATCCGGAATATATTGGAAAATCCGGCTTGGTATACTTCTTATACTCCTTATCAGGCCGAAGTATCCCAGGGACGTCTGGAAGCTTTGCTGAACTATCAGACCATGATTATCGAACTGACAGCTATGGAGATCACCAACTGTTCTCTGCTGGATGAAGCGACTGCTGCGGCAGAAGCAATGACTATGATGTATGCTCTGCGGGGAAAGGAAATGAAGAAAGCCGGAGCAAACAAGTTGTTTGTAGATAATAAAGTATTCCCTCAGATTAAAGATGTATTAGTCACACGTTCTGCTCCTCAGGGAATCGAACTGGTTTACGGAGATTACGATACTTTTGAATTTACTCCGGAAATATTCGGAGCTTTAGTACAATATCCTGCTGCTAACGGTGCGATCCGGGATTACAGAGCTTTTGCCGATCGGGTACATGCCAATGGTTCTCTTTTGACTGTTGCCGCCGATTTGATGAGTTTGGTATTATTGACTCCTCCCGGAGAGTGGGGGGCCGATGTGGTTGTCGGTACTTCGCAGCGGTTCGGTATCCCGATGGGATACGGTGGGCCTCATGCTGCCTACATGGCTACTAAGGAAGAATACAAACGGAATATTCCGGGACGTATTATCGGTGTAACGATCGATGCTCAAGGAAATAAAGCATTGCGTCTGGCTTTGCAAACCCGTGAACAACATATCAAACGTGAAAAAGCATCTTCAAATATCTGTACAGCCAAGGCATTGAATGCTACGATGGCTGGTTTCTACGGTGCATGGCACGGTCGGGAAGGTTTACAGCGGATAGCACGGCATATCCATTCGGCTGCTGTTATTCTGGCGGAAGAAATTAGTAAATACGGCTATCAGCTGAAGGAAGGAAAATTCTTCGATACGATCCGTTTCGTGCTGCCGCAGGGAGTGACTCAGGAAATGATTCGGGAAGTAGCTTTGGAACATCAGATCAATCTGTTCTATTGTGCTTGCGGAACGACTGTCGGATTATCGACCGACGAGAAGATCAGTGAAGCTGAAATCAATGAGATCATCGGTATTTTTGCCGAAGCTGCTGGGAAGAAAGCTGAGAAAGTGACTTTCCTGGACGATTGCACCGTACTCGATCCTGACATGTTGCGGGAGGATGAGTTTATGGCTCAGCCGGTATTCAATATCTATCATTCCGAGACGGCCATGATGCGTTATATGAAGAATCTGGAACGCCGGGATATCTCTTTGGCGACCTCTATGATTTCTTTGGGCTCTTGTACGATGAAATTGAATGCCGCTGTAGAGATGATGCCGATCACCTGGCCTGAATTCGGAGGTATGCATCCTTTTGTTCCGTTTGATCAGGCGGAAGGGTATCAGCAAATGATCCGTGAGACGGAACAAATGCTGGAAAAAGTGACCGGATTTGCAGGTTGCAGCCTGATGCCGAATTCCGGTGCTGCCGGTGAATATACCGCTCTGATGGTATTACGTCAATATCATATTTCCCGTGGAGAAGGTCACCGGAAGGTGATGTTGATCCCCGCCTCCGCTCATGGTACGAATCCGGCTTCCAGTGCTATGGCCGGTTTGCAGATTATCGTAACGGCTACCGATCCAGAAGGAAATATCGATGTCGAAGATTTTCGGGCTAAAGCGGAAGCGAATAAAGACAATCTGTTCGGGGCTATGATTACTTATCCTTCTACCCATGGTATTTTTGAAGAATCAATCCGGGAACTGGTGAAGATTATTCATGATAACGGTGGACAGGTCTTTATGGACGGAGCGAATATGAACGGTCAATGTGGTTTGACAAGTCCCGGATTTATCGGCGCCGACGCTTGCCATTTAAATTTGCATAAGACGTTTGCTATGCCTCACGGTGGTGGTGGCCCGGGTGTCGGTCCGATCTGTGTGGCTAAACACCTGGTAGATTTCTTACCTTCACATGCTGTGGTGAAGACTGGCGGAGAACAAGGAATACATGCTGTGTCAGCCGCTCCTTATGGCTCGGTGAGCATGCTGCCTGTGACCTATGGCTATCTGTTGATGCTCGGAGCAGAAGGTTTGAAGCACGTAACTGAAATGGCTATCCTGAATGCGAACTATCTGGCTTCTTCATTTGAAAAGCTCGGCTTTAAAATTTTGTTCAAAGGCAAACAGGGACGCGTAGGGCATGAAATGATCTGGGATTGCAGCGCTTTCAATAAAGAATATGGTATTTCCGAGCTCGATATTGCTAAACGGTTGATGGACTTCGGTTTCCATGCACCGACCCTGTCGTTCCCGGTACATGGTACTTTGATGGTGGAACCGACTGAAAGTGAACCGAAAGAAGAACTGGATCGTTTTATCGAAGCACTGAAGACAATCCGCGAGGAAATGTGTGAGGTAGCCGAAGGAAAAGCAGATAAAACCGATAATGTACTGAAGAATGCTCCGCATACGCATAAGGTTCTGACAGCTGACGAGTGGACTCACACTTATCCGCGTAGTAAAGCGGCTTATCCGCTGCCTTGGGTGGCTGAGAATAAGTTCTGGCCTCAAGTAGGACGCGTAGACGATGGGTATGGCGACCGCAACCTGATGTGTACCTGCGATCCGCTTTACGATTATGTGAACGACGAAAATTAAAGATCGGTCGATCATATTTTAATCCCGGGACGGTTGAAGCCGAATCCCGGGATTTTTTTGCGAAACAACCTATCTGAATAACGAAAAGTTCACGCTGCCGTATTGCCGGTGTTCTGAAAAACGGGGGTGACTGGAAAAGTCGGTGTTGGCCGGATGTTCTATAATAGCAATCCCATTTTCGGCTAACAATTCATTATCGAAGATTGCGGCAGGGATATCGTCGATTTTATCCAACTTATAGGGAGGGTCGGCGAAAATCAGGTCGAATTTCCGTCCTTTTAATTTTTTGCAAGCGATAAAGACATCGGTTTTATAGATTTTTATGTGCTTAAAACCCAATTCCTTTGCAGTCCGCCTGATGAACATATAATGTTTGTAATTCTGTTCGATGGAGACAATCTCCCGGGCACCACGGGAAGCAAATTCATAACTGATACTGCCGGTACCTGAGAATAGATCAAGGGCGGAAATATCTTCCAGGTCCATATAATTGGTCAGTACATTAAACAAATTTTCTTTGGCAAAATCGGTCGTCGGACGGGCACTGAAACTCTTGTCGGGAAAAATCTGCCGTCCTCGGTGAGAACCACTGATTATTCGCATTTGTGGATATTTAGCAAGTGGATAAAACTGGAATTATTCAATTCATTATTCCGTACGAGCTGGGACAATGGGGCGCAATTCAGGATAGATACATTCGGGATGTATTTATTCATGAACGTCAGTAAATTCGGATCGTTGACCAGATTGCCCGATAAGGAGGTATGCACGTTCTCTTTATCGATATGACATTGTTGCAGACAATTCAGGGTGTAATAAATCAGGTCAGTCACCGAACCGTAATCAAAAGAATTGAACAACAGTACCTCGTTGTTCTGAGTCAATAATAAATCGAAATACCGATCGTGTATGTCGATAAATAGATGATTGGTATTGAATTGAATGCTTTCGATAGCTTGAATGATAAAAGCATAAGCATTATTGACGATACACAGCGAAGCATAACGGGAGCTCAGAAAATTGACGAAACTACGTGGGAGTACTTCGACCAGGTAACTTTCGATCGCTTTGATTTTCCGGTATAATAAGATATCGTTTTTCTGAGGTTGCAGGCAGATCCGGTACATATCTCCCAAGGTATTCTTATTGAACACATGGGCGGGCAACAGGATTTTTTCTTTTTGGCAAGGTAGAATATATACTTTTTTATATTTTAAATTCAATAGTTCATCTTCCACCATGATTTTTTTTACCTTGGCAATGACGGCATCCTGGCTATCCAACTGGTAAGGCTGGAAAAAAAACACCAAAAGCTGGTGATTATGATTGTGGACACAAAATGAAAGTCCATCCGTCGAGTAACGGATGGACAAAATATATTGTGAAGAATTTTCTTTTATGAAATTACTGTCAATATAATATACGTTCTGCATGCAACTACATTATTCCCAGTTACCTACGTTATTATTCGCTTCTTTCAGGTCACCGACTTTCAGCCCCGGATATTTCTTCAACCTTTTTCTTTCACCGTTTTCCTGAAGGATTTCGTCTTTGTATTGATCTTCGATGTCTTCAAAGATATAGGTATTGGAAATCCAAGCCTGGAAAAGAGGGACTTCTACTCCTGAATCGGTAAATATAGAAGAGGCACCCATATTGAATTGATATTTCCGTTTCGTGAAAGGCACATAACGGAGATCGTCAATCGGGTAATCTTTATTGAAAATGGTTTCTAAAGCGCCTTGTTTTACAGTGTCACGAACAATCCGCCCTTCTTTGATAGCCTGAGCTTCGGTAATTCCTTTTTCCAGGTCTTCGTCGCTCAACGAACCGATTGAACGAACAACTTTTACCGAGTCGTATTTGATGAAATTGATCAGAGTGTCAAAACTACCGGTATATTTCCCATATACTCCTTTATAAGTTTCCTGAGCTGTACGGATATCTTTCAGACGATCGGCAATTCTCGCATATCTCTGTTCTTTTATCACTTTAAATTGTTGAGGAATCTTAATACTTTCGTAGCATTTATAGCCAAGAAAAATAATAATTCCGGCAAGGATAATCTGAATAATAAGCTTTTTCATATTTAACGTTATTTTTGTATGATATTAATGCATAAATTTTCATCAGACCTGTGAGGTTGATCCTAATTTCGTATCTTTATCCCCGCAATTCAAACGTTGTCAACGCAGCACAAAATCTTAATATTGCTCGCAAATTTAGGAAAAAATTTAGATTAAAGGCATAATCTTCTATTAAATTTCATGATGATCCAAAAACATTTTGAAGATATTATCCGGAAGAAATTCGGTTATGATTTTTCTCCGACCCAACAGATCGCTGTTGAGCATTTTATCCGTTTTTTCTTTGCCCGGGAAGAAGAAGGGATTTTTCTGTTGAAAGGATATGCCGGTACGGGAAAGACTTCATTGGTCGCTGCTATTGTGAATGCTTTGGTAAGCCTTGAGTATAAAGTCGTTTTGCTGGCCCCGACCGGTCGGGCGGCGAAGGTTTTTGCCGGTTATGCCGGACAAGCGGCTTTTACGATCCACAAAAAGATTTATCGTCAAAAGTTTTCGACCGATGGAGAAGGCTTGTTTAATCTGGGATTTAATGCCGGTGCTGACACCTTGTTTTTTGTCGATGAGGCTTCGATGATTTCAAATGCCGATGGGGAAGGTAATTTCGGGAGTGGTTGTTTGTTGGACGATTTGATACAGTATATATATAATGGACGGAATAACCGTTTGATACTGATCGGGGATGTGGCTCAGTTACCCCCTGTAGGCCTGGATATTAGTCCGGCCTTGGACAGACGGGAACTGGAAGCTGCTTATAATTTCAAGGTGACCGAGGTGGCTTTGACCGATATTATGCGGCAGGCAGAACAGTCGGGTATTTTATACAATGCCACACAGGTACGGAGTCTGATCGGAATCGGATCGGAAAATCTGCGGCTCAGGATCGGAAAATTTCCCGATGTTTTTAAGATCGGTGGTGGGGAACTTCTGGAAGAAATAGATTCCTGTTACGGGCGGTTCGGGGAAGAAGAAACGATTGTCGTTTGTCGTTCGAATAAACGGGCCAATCGGTTTAATGAAGGAATACGCCGCACGATCTTATACCGGGAAGAGGATTTTTGTAGTGGAGACCGGATTATGATCGTAAAAAACAATTATTTCTGGGGAGCTGATTATGAAAAAATCGATTTTATTGCCAATGGAGATATGGCTACCGTACAACGGGCCGGCAGAAGAGTAGAGCTTTATGGTCATCATTTTGTAAATGCTACACTGAAGATAGATGGGTATGAAGAAGAGGTGACGGCTTGGGTTATGCTGGATACCCTGATGTCCGATTATCCGGCGATGACGTATGAACAAAACCGTATATTTTATCAGGCTGTAGAAGCCGATTATGCCGATATCCCTTCTAAAAAGAAACGATTTGAAAAAATCCGGGAAAATGAATATTACAATGCCTTACAACTGAAATTCGCTTATGCCGTTACCTGTCATAAAGCTCAGGGGGGACAATGGGGTGCCGTGTTTATCGATCAGGGGTGGTTGCCGGAGGAGATGCTGAATGATGAGTATTGGCGTTGGTTGTATACGGCGATTACCCGGGCACAGGAAAGGGTATATTTCGTCAATTTTAAAGAAGAGTTCTTCGAAATACCGGTTTGAAAATAGGCTAATGTACCGGTCTGTATACACAGTGCGGTACATTAGCCTGCCGGGTATTAGTTTATTTTCAGATCGGCCATCATTGCATCGATTTTAGCTAAAGCTTCAGCTTGGGCTTTATGAAAATCGTTTACATTTTTCATCGTGGCACGGGCTTCGAAATAGAATTTTATTTTGGGTTCGGTACCGGAAGGACGAACGGAGATTTTGCAACCGTCGGCCAGGAAGAATTGAAGTACGTCACTGGTGGTTGGAAAATCCATGGTTTTTGTTTCTCCGGTTTTCAGATTGATTTCCTGTAATGTTGCATAATCTTTTTTGATGATGATTTCACTGTTATTGATCGTTTTCGGGGTGTTGTGCCGGAGGTTGTTCATCATATCTTTGATTTCCTGAGCTCCGGTCAGGCCTTTGCGTACAATATAAACCATTTTTTCTTGTGAGAAACCGTATTCAGCATAGATCGATTCGAGAATACCGAACAAAGTTTTCCCCTGATCTTTTGCCCAGGCAGCAATTTCTGCCATCAAAGAGGTCGAAGATACGGCATCTTTATCCCGGGTAAAAGAACCTGGCATGAAACCGAACGATTCTTCACCGGCTCCGATGTAACCTTCAGCTCCCTTTTTACGGATCATATCGGCGATCCATTTGAAACCGGTGTATACATCGTAACAGGGAATCCCGTTCTTCTCGGCGATATCTTTAATCAGCTCGGAAGTAACGATCGTTTTACCAGTATACTCGTTGCCTTTGAGTAGGCCTAATGCTTTCCTGCGCTGGATGATATACCAGGTAAAAATAATGTTGGTCTGGTTGCCGTTGAGTAGAATCCACTCGCCCCGGTCGTCTTTAACAGCGATACCGATACGGTCACCGTCCGGATCACAAGCCATAGCCAGGTCGGCATCGATCTCCCGGGCTTTATCCAATGCCATCTTGAAGGCTGCCGGTTCTTCCGGATTTGCAGAAGCTACGGTTGGAAAATCACCGTCGGTAATCATCTGTTCCGGGATAGTGGTGATATTGGTGAACCCCCAATTACGTAAAGAAGCAGGCACTAATTTATAAGTGGTACCATGTAAGGGAGTAAAAACAATTTTCAAGTCGTGCTGATGTTGAATGGCTTCCGGAGATAAACTCAGGGTTTTTACTGTATTCAGGAATTTCTGGTCAAAGTCTTCGCCAAGAGTCTTGATTTTATCCGGGACAGCCGTGAACTTAATATCGGTGACCTTCACTTTTTTTACTTCGTCGATCACATTTTTATCGTGAGGGGGAACTAACTGTGAACCATCATTCCAGTAAGCCTTATAACCGTTATATTCTTTCGGGTTGTGTGAAGCGGTAATGATGACTCCTCCTTTACATCCCAATTCACGGATAGCAAACGACATTTCCGGTGTCGGACGCAGCGATTCGAAAAGATAAGCTGTAATGCCGTTGGCTGAAAAAATCGCTGCAGTCGTTTCTGCATATTCCCGCGAATGATGGCGGCAATCGTGGCCTATACATACTGAATTATTTTCTCCCGGGAACAGCCGGTTAATATAATTGGCGAAACCTTGGGTAGCGGCACCTACCGTATAAATATTCATCCGGTTGCTCCCCACACCCATAATTCCGCGTAACCCACCGGTACCGAATTCCAGATCGTTGTAAAATGAGTCGATCAATTCGGTCGGGTCACTGGCATTCAACAGGCGTTCTACTTCTGTACGGGTAGCTTTGTCGTAGGCATCGTTCAGCCACATTTCGGCTTTGGCTCTGGCTTTTTGAATAATTTCAGTATTCTCCATAATGTATTTTTTATTGTTGTGATGATTCTGTCTTTGTTGATACGATAAAATATTCCTTAAAGATTTGACAAAGATAGGAAATAAAAAAAGCCCTGCAACGCAGAGCTTTTTTATTTTTAACTTGATCTTTAAGATCTCTTTTCTTTGATTTTGGCTTTCTTACCGGTAAGATTACGGAAATAATAAATCCGGGCACGTCTTACTTTTCCGACTTTGTTTACTTCGATTTCTTTGATAAACGGTGATTCTATCGGGAAAATTCTTTCAACACCGACATTTCCTGACATTTTACGAACAGTGAAAGTTTTAGTGCTTCCGGTTCCTTTGACCTGGATAACTACACCACGGAATACCTGGATACGCTCTTTATTTCCTTCGACAATTTTGTAGTGAACGCTTACTGTGTCACCTGTGTTGAATGAAGGATGCTCTACTGGGTTCTCAGCGGCAAATGCCTGTTCTGCAACTTTAATTAAATCCATTATTTCAAATTTTAAAAATCCATTTATCGGACACAGTATTATCACGGAGTCTTTCGTATAAGAGACTGTGTACGTTTTTATCGAGGTGCAAATGTAGGAAAAGTTATTTTTATATGCAAATGATTCCCTTTTTATTTTATAACTTCTGAAAAGTTTATGTATAAAAGAGGAACTATCTATCCGGTTATTTACAAGGCTGGTCTGAAAACAAGCCGGTATTTTGAAGGGTATTGAAAGAGAAAATATTGATAAAGAGTGAGATTAGGGGCGAAACGAAGAAATTCTGAGGTGGAAACGTTTGTATAATTTTGCTGAAAAAATTTTTTATTCCGAAAAAAGGTCATATCTTTGTAATCGGAGGTGAGGATTCCTAGTATCAACAGGAATTCTTTTTAATAAAGGCACTTATTGGAGGATAAGTGTCATTTATTTTTTTATGTATAAAATAAATGTTAAATAAACGGTTATGAGCAACAAAGTGTCTTATGTAACAAAAGAGGGATTGAAGAAACTACAGGAGGAATTGGAAAGATTGCAGAATGTAGAACGTCCGAAAATTTCCAAGGCTATTGGAGAAGCTATCGAAAAAGGCGATATTTCAGAAAATGCAGAATATGATGCAGCCAAAGATGCCCAGGGGCTTTTGGAAGCAAAAATAGCCCAACTGAAAGATACCATCGCGACCTGTCGGGTGATCGATGAGTCACAGATCGATACATCTAAAGTACAGATGTTGAATAAGGTGACGATCAAAAATACGAAAACCGGAGCAACAATGACTTATACTCTGGTTTCTGAAACTGAAGCAAATTTCAAGGAAGGGAAGTTATCTATCCATACACCGATTGCACAGGCTTTGGTCGGAAAGAAATTAGGAGATAAAGTGATGGTGAAGGTACCTGCCGGTGAAATGGAGTTCGAAATTATGGATATCAGTCTGTAAAATGCGATTTGTATGGCTTCAATTTTTTCTAAAATCGTGAAAGGAGAAATTCCTTCTTATAAAGTAGCTGAGGATGAGTATTATTATGCTTTTCTCGATATTAATCCTTTGCAAAAGGGACATACGCTTGTGATTCCTAAAAAAGAAACCGATTACCTGTTCGATCTTTCGGATGAAGAGTTAGCCGGGCTAATGGTGTTTGCCAAGAAGGTCGCCAGGGCTATTGGTAAAACCATTCCTTGCCAACGGGTCGGTGTGGCTGTATTGGGTTTGGATGTCCCGCATGCACATGTTCATCTGGTGCCTCTCAACGGAGGGGACGATATGAATTTTTGTAATCCTAAAAAGCAATTTCCGGCTGAGGAAATGAAAGCTTGTGCCGAATCGATCGCTACGAATATGTGATTATGAATCCGGCCTGAGAAGGCTGACTGACGATAGAGGAAACGGTCAAAGTAACGAAGAGTTATTTTGACCGTTTTTTTTTCTTCAGAATTTGTTTTTCTGATTATTATATCTACTTTTGTAGTGTATTAGTATGTTAATACACTATGAAAATTTATCAATCTTAATATTGAAAAGATGATTTATATTGAAAACTTGGATTTTGGTTATCAAAAAAAACGGGAAGTTTTTTCCGGATTGAATCTTTCATTGACCGGGGGGCATATTTATGGCCTGCTTGGAAAGAATGGAGCCGGTAAGACTACTTTATTAAAATTGATCGGTGGTTTATTGTTTCCTTTGCGAGGCCGGATAGAGGTGTGTGATGCTATTCCCCGGTTGAGGAAACCTTCTTTTTTATCCGATATTTTTTTCATTCCTGAAGAAATCTGTTTGCCGGATATGAAGATGAAAGATTATTTCCCTTTGATCTGTCGGTTTTATCCGAAGTTTGACGAAGAATTATTGTTCCATGCCATGGAAATTTTTGAAGTATCCGAATCGGATAAAATGGGACAAATGTCTTATGGACAGCGTAAGAAGGCTTTGATCAGTCTGGGGATAGCTTGTAATACCCGGTTGTTGATGATGGACGAACCAACCAATGGATTGGATATCCCTTCAAAAAGTCAGTTCAGGCGATTGATTGCGTCGGTGGCTTCAGAGGAACGTTGTGTTGTGATTTCTACTCATCAGGTCCGGGATCTGGAAAATTTGATCGATGCTTTGGTCATTATCGAGAAGAGCCGGATCTTGGTCAATACAACGGTAGAACAGATTACGGATCATTTTGTGTTCAGGCAGCTGAGAGAGGGAGAAACGGCTTTATTTGCCGAAGAATCTTTAAGAGGCCGCTGGGGAATGGTACCCAACTTACAGCAGGAAGATAGCAAACTGGATATGGAATTGTTTTTTAATGCGGTTTTGGAACATCCGGCGGAGATTGAAAAAGTTTTGAAATAGGAAAATGTATAAAATGATAGCTATGAATGAAGTATTTGAATACCGGCGTTTTGGAGCATTGGCCCGGAAGTATTACCGGGAAAATAGGAGGTTAGGAATTATTTTCCTAGGGATCATAGGAATAATCACTTTTTTGTGTTTGTGTAAATTTAATCCTTTTCTGAGGGAATACACGCAAGTAGAAAATCCGGCGGAGGTATCTGATTTTATTCAATATTACAAAGGGGTATATCGTCAGCTGTTCTGGGGACTATATGGATTGTTTGCTTTGGTTGTCGCTCTGCATTCTTTGCGTGATTTTGTTGTAAAAGATAAAATATTGAATACGCTGTTGTTACCGGCTTCTGTCTTTGAAAAATATGTGCTGGCTTTCCTGAATTCCACGGTCGTATTACTTGTCGTTTATTTGTTGATGTTTTATGCTTTGGCTTCGGTTGCGAATAGTTATAAATTTACAGGACTCAATCGATTGGAGTATGTAAGCGGGAGTTTCGGGAATCAGGTCCCTGCCATGACTCCCGGACAGGAAGTGGTTCATACCGAAATCGGGAATGTGTTCGACTTTTCGGAGGGTGGGTACCTGATGAATATTTCGTATGACCAGAAAGAACTGAACTATGGAAAGCTGACCAATGGCATTGTAGTGAATATGGTTGTCATTTGGTTTTTATATGTAATGTCGGTAGGCATGTGGGGATCGGTCACTTTCCGGAAGCATCCTTTTATATTGACTTTTTTGGTTCATGTGATATTTTTATTGGCCTTGGTAGCCGTTTCCGTCTGGTTGGGGAATAAGTTGTTCGGGGCAGAGCCACAAATGAAACCCGATGAGTTGAGTTTTTACGGAGGAGAAGTCTTGCCAGATTTACCTTCTTTCCGCTGGTTACTGGTGTTCTATATTTTCCCACTGACCTATCAGGCAGTAATTTGGATAAAATTGAAAACGAAACAAGTTCAATAATTGAAAAGACAATGAAAAAATATGATTTAATTTTAGCAGTCCTTTATATTTTACCGGTGATTTTGGGATTTATCATTTTTTATAACTTAAAAAATCCAAGTGATCAGGAGATGGAAAAAGCCGGGGCTTATATCGAAAAATTGTATAAACAGCCGGTAAGTAACGTTGTGATCTATAATACAGATATGGCAGTCAGGGTGATTGAGTCGCCGGAAAAGGTAAAGCAGGGATTTAAAATAACCGGTGTGATACCGTTCCGGCAGGTTACTGGTTTTCGGGTGGCCGGAGACACTTTATATGTAAGTGGCCCCGAGGAATATTCGGGTGTGATATGTCAGTTATGGGTATCTCCCGGTGTAAAAGTGGATACATTGAATGCACCGAAGGTGTGTATCTCAAAGTCAAAGGTTAAAGACAATATTACTGATTATGGACTTTAAGGAGACGCAGGCGATTTATTTGCAGATTGTGGATTTGGTTTGTGATCACATTGTCACAGGTAAATGGAAAGCTCAGGAACGGATTCCGTCTGTTCGTGAATTGGGGGTACAATTGGAGGTAAATCCGAATACTGTGATGCGTGCCTACGACTATTTGCAGGCCCGGGAGATCATTTGTAACAAGCGGGGAGTCGGCTTTTTTGTGACAGAAGGAGCTTCGAAGCAGATTACTGAATCCAGACGTGAAGAGTTTGTCGGGACGGAACTGCCCGATATCTTCCGGCGAATGAGTTTATTGGCTATTCCGATCGAATTGGTCGTGGTCGAGTATGAAAAATATAAAGCAGGCAACAATTCTTAGAAAAATGCGTTAATTTTACGGTTCGATAATCGGAACGTAAAATGGAAAAACGGAAAATGTATAATGCCTATGCGGATTTGGAGGGATACAATTGTTTCGGTTGTTCGCCGACAAATCCGTATGGACTGAAATGTAAGTTTGTGGATGAAGGTGAATATATCACCTGCCATTGGGTGCCCTCGGAGAATTATCAGGGCTTTTTTCATGTTTTGCATGGAGGGATACAGGCGACACTGATCGATGAGATTGCCAGTTGGGCAATCTTTTCTCATGAAAAAACAGCTGGTGTGACAACAGAAATGCAGGTGAAATACCGACGGCCTGTCCGGACAGATCAGGGAGAAATTTGGTTGAGAGCCAAGGTGACCGAAGTGGCAAGACGGTTGGTGACCGCTCACGTGGAGCTTTTCAATGAAAAAAATGAGTTGGCGACCGAGGCTGATGTGGTGTATATGATTTACCCGGAAGAAGTGGCGCGGAAAAAATTGGATTGGCCTGGAGCGGAAGCTTTTTATAAGCCTGTAGAAGAAGAGGAATAAATAATAGGGATTAAAGATAAATTTATGAAGTATAAAAATGTCGTGTGGGATTGGAACGGTACTTTATTGAATGATGTGAAAGTCGGTGTGAATACGTTGAACGATATGCTCGGGAGAAGAGGTTTGCCATTGCTTTCTGTAGAAGATTATAAAGAAAAATTCGGTTTTCCGGTCATAGACTTTTATGATCGGGTCGGATTCGATATGGAGAAAGAATCTTTTCATGAACTGTCTGTCGATTTTGTCGAGACCTATGATAAATATGCCGGCGAAGTGGGATTGAACGAAGGAGTAAGAGAGGTGCTGGCAGGCATACAGCAAACCGGTGTAAAACAGTATGTCCTGTCTGCTCTTCGGGAAGATTTGTTGCAACAGATGCTCCGGCATTTTCAGATCGATTCCCGTTTTGACCGCGCTTGTGGGGCGAATGATATTTATGCGGCCGGCAAGATCGAACGGGGACAGCAAATGTTACAGACTTGTCCGATTGTACCCGAAGACACCCTGATGGTTGGAGATACTATTCACGATGCCGAGGTGGCCGACGCTTTGGGGTTCGATTGTATCTTATTTGCAGGAGGGCATAACAATGAAGAACGCCTGCAGAAAAAAGCTCCTGTCATTCATCGGATGAGGGAATTGCTGACCTGTGTTTGATGAGTTATTAGGGGGATAGCCGTATAGCGGTAATTGCCTTGATGCTGAATTTCTTGCAACTTTTGTGCCCCCTGTAATTATTAAAATCTGGAGTAATTGCTTCCTAAAGTTTTTTGAACTCTGCCGGCGCGTTTTTACAGCAGCACTCGTGGCTGTAAAAACGCACCGGCAGGTTGGGGGACTTTAAAACTTATTACAATTGATATTGTAATAGTTGGGCCACTGCATTCTGATATTCTTTTTCTACATCCAAATAGTTTTGCATACTATCGTAAAGCAGAGTAATCTCTACAAAATAATCGATCATGGATATCTGCCCGGTTTCGAGAGCCTTATTGAGTAATTCGTCGGTCCGTTGGCTGGAAAGAGCCTCTGCATATTCATTCCGGGAGTTTGCCAAAGCTTCGGCTTGCAGGTATAGTTCCCGGAGGGTAGCTTTCAGGGTCTGTTGATTGGCTAAGATATTGGTAACCGTATATTCGGCTTGTGCTTTTGCTTGTTTAACCGTGTTTCTATTTTCCCAAAGCGGAATCGAAAGGCCGATTTTGAAACCGTTCATCTTTGATTCACTACCCCCGTTACGACGGTAACCCAGATCGAATTTAGGTAAAGTCAGGGCCCGGTTTACTTTGATCTCCCGTCGGGCGGATTCGGATTCGCTGCGTAGACTTTTTAATGTGGGATCAGCGGCCAGATACTCCGATTCCAGACTGGAATAGTCCGGTAGAACCTGAGTCTGTGGGTAGTCCGTTACTTCGAAATCGAGGGGGTGGCCACCGTTCAGTGCCTGTAATTTCTCCAATTGAGCCCGCAAAGCCGAGTTATTGAGTCGGCTGGCATTATTGGCATTAATCTTTTCTAATTGAATTTTGTTGTATTCTAATCGGTTGGCATCACCATTCGCAAAACGTTGACGATACAATTCTGCTAGTTTTTCCGCATTTTTCAGCCGTTGGTCCAATAACTGTTTTTGTTTGCGTAAGTATATGATCTCCTGGCAGGTCTGTTGTGCTGTCAGTAAGATCTCCTGACGGGTGGCTGCATATTGGAGATCGGAAGTTGCAGATTTCAATTTGGCCAATTTGTTTTTATTGGCATAGACCGTAGGGAAGTCGAAACTCTGTACGACGGCTAATTCGTTGGCATTTCCGCCTACACTACGGTCGGCCCACAATTGATTTAATTCGACTGTCGGGTTGGGTAAAAAAATCCCCGTCCGTGCTTCCAGCTTTTGTGCTTGGTTTAGTTGCATGCCTGCTTGTAAGGTGGGATTGTTTACCTCGATATTTTTAAGCACTTCCTTGATTCCCGATTGGGAAAATACAGGGAGAGTGACGATCAGAGACAGGCAAAGGATGTATATGTATTTTTTCATAATGATGAATTGTAAATTTATAAATCGGCTTGTATCTCCTGAGGGGTTACTATTGATGCTTCTTTTTTCCGGTTCAACAGAAAATATACGATAGGGACTACAAATCCGTTTAGCAGAGTGGAGCTTAATAATCCTCCTAATATCACCTGTGCCATAGGGCTTTGGATTTCATTTCCCGGAAGATCCCCACCCACAGCCAGCGGAATTAAAGCCAGTGCAGAGGTTAAGGCTGTCATCAGAATCGGATTGAGCCGGTCCAAAGAACCTTGAATAATACTTTCCCTCAGATTCAGACCTTCTTCCCGTAAATGATTGTAGTGGGATACCAGTAGTATTCCGTTACGGGTAGCGATACCGAATAGGGAAATGAATCCGATGATAGAAGGGATACTGATTACCCCTGAGGTAAACCAGATACTGATCACTCCTCCGATGATGGCTAAGGGCAGATTCAACATGATGATACCGGATAAAGGTAAACTCCGGAATTCATGATACAAAATCAAGAATATCAGTAGGATGGAGATCAGGGAAGTCAGGAATAAAGTTCGGGAAGCAGCTGCTTCACTTTCGAACTGTCCGCCATACTCGATGTGATAACCTTCCGGTAGAGAGATTTGTTCGTCTACTGTTTTTTGGATATCGTTGACTACGCCTTTCAAATCCCTGCCGGCAACATTGGCAGAAACGACGATCTTACGTTGTACATTCTCCCGGCTGATGGTGTTGGGCCCGGATAGGGGAAGTACTTCCGCTACATAATGCAGGGGCACTTTACGTCCATCGGCATCCAGCATGAGTTCACCGATTTCTTCCATGCTATCCCGGTCATGGTCGGCTACTTTAATGGTCAGGTCGAAGATTTTTCCACCTTCATTCACTTGTGAAACTACTTTCCCGGCCAGAGCGACATTGATAAATTCGGAAAATTCCGGTAGAGTAATACCATACCTGGCCAACATGTCCCGTTTAGGAAGAATCTGTAACTGAGGACGTTCGATCTGTTGTTCCAGAGTCAGGTCCGCAATACCGTCGATTCCTTGTATAGAATTTTTGATTTCACTTCCCAAGCTATACAGTTTATTCAGGTCATTACCGAATAGTTTGATCGCAATGTTGGCTTTCGTTCCGGAAAGCATGGCGTCGATACGGTGGGAGATCGGTTGACCGATTTCGATATTGGCCCCTTTCAGTTCACCCAATTGTTTTCGTACATCAGCCAGAAATTCATCTCTGTCCCGGTCTTGTAACTCGAAAGGTGCTTCGATTTCGGAGGTATTTACTCCCAGTGCATGTTCATCTAGCTCGGCACGTCCTGTCTTACGTGCCACAGTTTGAATTTCCGGAATCCCCAGGAGAATCTTTTCGGCTAATCCACCCATACGGTCCGACTCTTCAAGTGAGATACCCGGCATGGTACTGATATTGATGGTCAGCGAACCTTCGTTGAAAGGAGGCAAGAAGCTACGTCCTAAACTGAATAGGATGATCAGCGATAAAACCAGTAGGGTGGCAGCTGTACCGATCACTATTTTTTTGTAATGCAGTGCCCAGTTTAACGATTTTCGGTATACCTTTTTTAAGCTGCGGGAGATAAATGGCTCCTTTTCGCTTTTTTTCAATGCTTTTTCGGTAGTCAGCATATAACTACATAATACCGGAGTCAGTGTCAAAGCGATGACGGTCGAAGCAAACAGGGCGACAACGAAAGCAATACCCAGCGGTATCAGCATTCTGCCTTCCATGCCCGAAAGGAAAAATAAAGGAAGAAAACAAGCCACGATGATCAACGTAGAGTTCAGGATAGGCATCCGGACTTCTTTCGAACCTTCGAAAACAATTTCGATGGTCGGGCGTCGTTCTGTGGCGGGTTTGAATCGGTTTTCGCGTAAGCGTTTATATACATTTTCCACATCCACAATCGCATCGTCGACCAACGAGCCGATAGCAATAGCCAAACCTCCTAAACTCATAGTATTGATTGTCAACCCCAAAGCATGCATCACCAGGATTGCCATCAACATAGACAAAGGAAGAGCGACGAGGGAAATGATCGTGGTCCGGAAATTCATCAGGAAAAAGAACAACACCACAATCACAAAAACAGCTCCTTCCAGTAAAGCTTCCTGGATGTTGTGGATCGAACTGTTGATAAAACGGGATTGCCTGAAAATGTCTGTCGAAACCTCGACGTCTTCCGGTAAAGTTTTACGAAGTTCCTGGATAGAGGCATCCAGTTTGTCGGTTAGTTCGAGGGTGTTGGTGCCGGGTTGTTTGGTGACGGTAACCAGCACTGCCGGTTTACCTTTTTCTGAAGCAACTCCTAATTTAGGTGTTTTAGCTCCGATCTGAACGTTTGCAATATCAGCCAATGTGATAGGAAAATCGTCGACGGTTTTAATGACGGCTTTACCTATTTCCTCGACCCGGGTGGTTGCCATAACTCCCTGTATGATATATTCATTTCCGTATTCGTAAAGGATACCTCCGGTGGCATTTTGGTTCATATTTTCTACTACCGGCAGGACCTCGTCCAATCCGATATTGTAATACTTCATACGGGCCGGATCGAGCAATATCTGATACTCTTTGATGTCGCCTCCGATAACGGCCACTTGGGCAACTCCTCCGGTCGAGAGTAAGCGCGGTCGGATGGTCCAATCGGCTATTGTACGTAAATCCTGTAAAGAAGTACTGTCGGCAGTTAACCCGAAAATCATCATTTCTCCTAGGATGGAGGATTGCGGTCCAAGGGTGGGTTGTCCCACGTTGCCCGGTAAAACGTCTCCTAGCGTGGATAGTTTTTCGGATACGATCTGGCGAGCCGTGTAGATATTGGTGCCCCAGTCGAATTGCACCCAGACTACCGAGAAGCCGGTGGTCGAGGATGAACGTACGCTTTTCACGTCCGTGGCTCCATTGACTGCCGTTTCGATGGGGAAGGTTACCATGCGCTCCACTTCTTCAGGTGCCATTCCTTGTGCTTCGGTCATAACGACCACCGTGGGGGCATTCAAATCCGGGAATACATCCACTTCCATTTTATGCGCCGTGTACGACCCCCATAGGAGTAAAGCTATCGACGCGATCATTACCACCAACCGGTTGTGTAATGAATATTGTATAATCTTATTCAGCATTCGCGATTAATTTTAGATTTAAACTTTTAGTTTTTGTCGTCTAACTTTTAGTTTATCAGTGTTCATGGCTGTGTCCGTGAGGGATTGCTCCGGAGGCAGAAGCCATTTTGACTTGATAGGCTCCTTGGGTTACAACTCGGTCTCCGGGGTGCAGGCCTTTGATGATCTGTACCTCTTTGCCGTTGTTGGCGCCTAATGCCACTTCTTGTTTGCGGTAGCCTTCCTCGTCAATTTGCACGTACACGTAGTGGGTTCCCATCTCGTTGGTCAACGCGGACACGGGGATGGATAGCGTGTTTTCAATCGGGGCTGAAATAAGATATACTTCTACGAAGGAACCCGGAATGACTTCTCCTTTATTGTCAAATTCGAAAGATACGGGAATAAAGAATAAATTCTCGTTGGACGTTTTTCCGAAAGAAAGCAAGCGTCCATTCAAGTCTTCCAGGGAGTAGACTTTGTTGTCGTACGGGGTTTTGAAGTTAGCACTCTTAATGGATTGCATGGCGTTGTAGTATCTTTGGGATACTTCAGCCCGGAGTACCAGGCGTTGGTTTTGAGAAACCGTTGCTAACGGTTGTCCTATCGTGATGTATTCTCCTTCTTTTACAAGAATGTTTTTCACGTGTCCGTTAATGGGGGCGTTTACACTGACTCCCTTTGCCGTTTTGTTGTTAGATACGGCATCATAAGCTGTTTTCGCATTCTCGAATTCTAACTTGGTGTTTTCGAATTCTTTTTGAGATATGATTTTATCCTTTACAAGAGATTCGGCACGGTCGTAGCTGGCTTTAGCAGCTTCGTAAGTTGCTTTTACTTTCGTGTAATAATCTCCTTCCGCGATGTTCTTGGAGGAAATCTGGAATAGGGATTGTCCTTTTTGCACCTTTGTTCCTTCCGTTAATTTGTTGGAGGTGAAAGAAACCACGCCGTTGCTGGTGGCAACGATAACGGCTTCATCGCCGGGTGCTGCGAGTATTTGTCCTGTTGTTTTTACTACTTGGTTGAAAGAAGCAGGTTGAATTTCCCGCACTTCAAAAGTGGTTTTTGCTGCCTGGGCTTTCGGGAAAATGATCTCGTCGCTGTGTTTTGCTTCTTCGCTTTCATGGTTGTGATCGGCGTGTTCATGGTCATGGCCTTCGTGGTTGTGATCATGTCCTTCATGGTCGTGGTCATGTCCTTCATGACAATGATCATGTTCTTCGTGATTGTGTCCGGCATGAGTTTCCGTTTCGGAGTGAGTGTGTTTATCTTGTGATGATTGGTTTTTGCATCCCCACAAAGAGATTGCCAGTATTGTAATAGCATAAATAATTGCTCTCATAATAAATGATTTAATGTTGAGAATAAAACAATAAATGATAATAGTCCGGTTTGCACCGGGCGAAAATTTCTATTTAAGCTATTACGGTAGGAGGAGCCCTGCCGGCAGAGGTGACGCTCCACGTGATCGGGTGGAGGCGTTCCTGATAAAAGAGGGGTGGAAGTTCTTTTGGCGTTCCGAGTAGTAATAACGAGTGATCGAACCCGGCAATGGTCAGTATCGTCTGGAATAGTTGATCCGGAGTGATGTGCGGGCAACAATGACACTCGTCATGATGTTGTTTTATAACACTTGTCTGGAATAATAGCCTGACTTTACATTCTTCTTCGGCGGAATTTGATTCATGTTCGTGATGGCATTGACATGCATTTTCAGTACATGAACTTTGTTCATGCATTGACGTGAAACATACCAATTTACCGTGGTGATGATGAGGCATAACGGACGACAGTAGCATAATCATGCTAACAAAAATAAGCGGAATAATAGCTATCTGTCGTTTCCTCATGGTCCACAAACCTTTAATTCATGCAAACGTAGTTTTTTTTGTATGAATTTGCAAATCTTTACACGCAGTTTAATAAAACATTAACTATTTCAACATCTGCTTCTCAAAGCCTTTCAGCATTAATTCCGCGGAAGCCGGGTTCGTTGCTAATGGAACATTGTGTACGTCACAAACGCGCATTAACATTTGTACATCCGGTTCGTGAGGGTGTTTCCCCAGCGGGTCGCGGAAGAATAAAACCATTTGTACTTTGTGTTCTGCTACTTGTGCCGCGATTTGGGCATCTCCCCCAAGTGGACCGGACAGAAGGCGTTCAACTTTTAATCCGGCATCTTGAGCATGTTTCCCGGTAGTTCCGGTAGCAATGATTTCAATGTTTGCCGAGTGCATGAATTCATAATGTCTGTTTAGGAAAGCAACCATATCTGCTTTTTTCCCGTCATGTGCGATTACTGCTAGTTTCATCTTCATGTTATTTTAGGTCATACAAATATACGAATATGTAAGTAAAAAACCGGAAGGCTAAAACCTAAAAGTTTTGCTTGATTGCAGTATAGAATCCGTTCTTCTGAAGAAGTTTTTACTCTTCGTTAGGTGAAAATCTTTCATAACGCTGTCGGCCAAGCTCTCCGGTACCACGTAATAACGGCGCCGTCCTTCCTCGTAAGGGCGGTACATATAAAATTTGATCGGCTTCATTTGATAACGTACAGGAAGGTCCCGAGGTTTCGTTAAAGTTAAGCGAATGCATATTCCCCCCTCTGTTCCCTGTTGGGATTGGTTGGAAATAAAGTTGCCTAGGGAGAAAGCGGTAACGCCTAATGTGTCTTTGTGCGGGATGTAATATTCTATAGGCTGAACCACGTGAGGATGTGAGCCGATGACGATATCTGCTCCTTGTTCATGCAGCCATTTACCTAATGTCCGTTGTTCCTTGTTGGGTAAGCTATGATATTCATATCCCCAGTGCATGAAAGCTATGATGTTGGTGGCCGTATCCCGGCGAGCCCGTTGAATATCTTGTCTTATAACGGTTGTGTCGATGTGCGGGACTACAAAGCCTTTCGGGACGGGCAGTCCGTTTGTCCCGTAAGTGTAATTGAGCAATGCTATTTTGAATCCGTTTTTTTTGAGGTAGAGCGGGTGTTCCTTTTGATAGCTGAGCGTGTCCGTGAATGTTCCTGTATGTGGGATTTTCAATGAATCCAGATAATAGATCGTATTGGCGATCCCTTTCCCGAGTTGGTCGCAACTATGATTGTTGGCGGTAACAAATGTTGTTACTCCCAGTTGATGAAGATCCCGGGCGATTTGCCAAGGAGAACAGAATCGGGGATAACCGGAAAAATCTTTATTTCCCAAGGTTGTTTCCAAGTTCGCAATGACGAAATCTGCATCTGCCCAATAGGGAGCAATGTACTTGAAACATTTTCGGTATTTGTAGTCTTTTTCCGACGGTTCGTGAGCGCTGTGTATCTGTGGAAGATGTTGCATGATGTCCCCGCAAAACAAAAGGGTTAATGTTTGTGGTGAGTGAGGAAATTCCGACGGGAGATCGGTTTGTACGGATGATTTCTTTTCTTTGCAAGAGGTGAACAACAGGAAAAAGATGCAAAACAAGAGAGTTGGGTTATAGTGCATGTATTTTTATTTTTTCAAGTTGATCCATGAGAAAGGGGATAAAAAAAGCCGTCCGAAGACGGCCTTTTGATTATTTCGTTAATTCGAATTCAAATTCTTCTTCGGCAGGAGGGATACATTGTCCACCGGAGCAAGACATGTATTCTATATAGCCTACTAATTTAGCTTTATCTTTTTTCAATTTTACCCGTTGAACGAAAGTTACGGTTCCTTCGAAATATTTCAATTCCATGTTGAAGGCTTCGCTCTTTTCGGTTTTCGGTTCTGTAGTTGCTTTAAATTCTCCTACTAATTCAATGTCTTTTGTCTCATCTTCATCCATATTGAAGGTTGTAGGAAGAGGTCCGTTTTCCGGTAATTTGGTATCATACAGATGCCAGCCGCTTTCAATAGTTGCTTTGCAGATGATGTCATAAACACCTTCGCTTACTTTTTTGAAAGAAATTTGCCATTTCACGGGTTTTAATACCTGTGAATTTGCAGCTCCAACCATTAAGGTCAATATTGCTGTAAGAATTAATAGTCTTTTCATGAATAAATTAAATTAGTTTTTAAATAATTTCTCTCTAAAATTTCGTGATGCAAAGTACGAAATTATCGAGAGAAATTATGTTAGCTTATAGTTAAATTTTTTATAATGTTTTTTTCACGGCCACTTCTTCAAAGCTTTCGATGAAATCTCCTGTCTGGATTTCATTTGAATTGTTAATGATGGAACCACATTCGAATCCCTTGGCAACTTCTTTCACGTCATCCTTGAAGCGTTTCAATGATCCCAGTTCACCTGTGTAGATCACGATACCATCCCGAATCACGCGTACTTTTGAAGTGCGAGTAATTTTTCCGTCTCTCACGATACATCCGGCAATTGTTCCCACCTTGGAAATTTTGAATGTTTCAAGCACTTCCACGGTAGAGGTGATCTCTTCCTTGAATTCCGGGGATAACATACCTTCCATGGCAGCTTTGATTTCCTCGATAGCCGTGTAGATGATCGAGTAAAGTCGGATATCGATTTCCTCTTTCTCTGCCAACTTTCTGGCACTCATAGACGGACGTACCTGGAAGCCGATGATGATGGCGTTCGATGCGGCAGCCAACATGACATCGCCTTCGGAAATTTGTCCCACGGCTTTGTGGATCACGTTCACCTGAATTTCCGGGGTCGACAACTTGATCAAAGAGTCGGACAATGCCTCGATAGAACCATCCACGTCTCCTTTCACGATGATGTTCAACTCTTGGAAGTTTCCGATAGCGATACGTCTACCGATTTCATCCAGCGTGATATGTTTCTGGGTACGCAACCCTTGTTCGCGTTGCAATTGTTCTCGCTTGTTAGCCAATGCACGGGCGTCTTTCTCGTTACCCATGACGTTGAATTTGTCACCGGCCTGTGGAGCCCCGTTCAATCCGAGGATCAATGCCGGGCAGGATGGTCCGGCTTCCTCCATTTTACTTCCGCGTTCATTGAACATGGCTTTCACGTGTCCGAAATATTGTCCGGCAAGTACCACGTCTCCCACGTGTAGCGTTCCGCTCTGTACGAGTACGGTTGCCACGTAACCCCGTCCCTTATCCAAAGAGGATTCGATGATTGAACCGATTGCTTTTCGTTTCGGGTTAGCTTTTAATTCCAGAATTTCTGCTTCAAGCAATACTTTCTCCAGGAGTTCTTCTACATGCAAACCTTTCTTGGCCGAGATTTCCTGGCATTGGTATTTACCTCCCCATTCTTCTACCAAGTAGTTCATGGCGGCCAGTTCTTCCCGAATTTTGTCAGGATTAGCTCCCGGTTTATCGATCTTGTTTATCGCGAATACAATAGGTACTCCTGCGGCGCTGGCATGATTGATTGCCTCGACGGTCTGCGGCATGACATTGTCATCAGCTGCGATAATAATGATAGCAATATCCGTTACTTGAGCACCTCTGGCACGCATGGCGGTAAATGCCTCGTGTCCCGGAGTATCCAAGAAAGTCACGGTTCTGCCGTCGGCAAGTTGCACGCTGTAAGCACCGATGTGCTGGGTGATACCTCCGGCCTCTCCGGCAATCACGTTTGCTTTACGGATATAGTCCAGTAAAGATGTTTTACCGTGGTCAACGTGTCCCATGACGGTCACGATGGGTGGACGGGGTTCCATGTGTTCTTCCTGTTCGTCTTCATCCTCGTCGATGGCCTCTTGAATATCCACGCTCACGAATTCAACGTCGAAGCCGAATTCTTCTGCCACGATATTGATGGTTTCAGCGTCCAGACGTTGGTTGATGGACACGAACAAGCCAAG
>ENA-ORUX01000709-ORUX01000709.1-human-gut-metagenome-genome-assembly--contig:-NODE-709-length-29674-cov-16.556670_pt1 | contig 29674 bp, 20 predicted proteins | sample MGYA00242087_ERZ509225 | MGnify/ENA primary metagenome ERZ509225 (study PRJEB26280, sample SAMEA2338864) | human gut metagenome | biome: human gut; feature: human-associated habitat; material: faeces... | reverse complement strand
AGGATAGTGGCGGCACTTGGCTGTGTGGCATGGAAATGTGTTTCAACATCTTGCGCACGAAGGCGAGGGCTTTGCGCACGTACACGCTGTGGTGGGTGCCCGTATCTTGCAGGGCTTTGTGGTATTGCAGTTCCGTTTCCGCATAGCTCAACGCGGGCAGCGGATGGCAGGGGCTTGCCGCTCCCGTGCAGAGCGAAATGACCGTTGCCACGAACTCGTTGTAAGCCGCACATAGCCCGTTGCGGCTTTCGGGGTTGTCTATCAGGCGGAAGAACTCCGTTTCTGTCAATATGAGATGTTCCATTTGCTTTCAGTTTTATGTTGTTACACTTGGGTTGAAGTGTGCGCACATAAAACTATCGGGCAAACGGCAGTCCAACGGATGGAATTTTTTGCGGTTTGTTTTGCAAGTTGCTGATAAACAGCAGACATATTTGATAAAAATAAATTGGAATACCCGAATTCAGCCTTTCGGAAGTGTTCAGATATTGAACACGTGTTCATAATCTGAACACTCTTTTGAGCAGGGAGGTGTTCACTTTCTGAACAGTCGCACCCTCGTTCTTGCGGTACACGGCTTTCAGCGAACCGTCCTTGTATGTCTTTGTCTCGTCCCGCATCCATTCGCTTTCAGGCAAATCTCCAAGGAACAGGCGGCAGCCGTTCCCGGCAATGACGGGTATCGTGCAGAGGATGATTTTGTCCAGCAGGTGCATCCTTGCCATGCCGTTGATGATGCTTGCGGTAGCGGTGTTGGCTTCTATGAAACAGGTGGTGTCGGACTTGTCAAGCACCAACGTGGTAAGGGAAGTGTATTCGGAGAGCGGACGGGCGGTTTCTTTCATTCCGGCAATGCCGAATCTGTCCGGCGTGTCGGTTTTGGCAAGCCATTGCTGCGCTTTCCCTGAACTGTCCGCAAGGCATCCGTCCATCGTGAGGACGGCGAATAATATGACTTTTCCCATCGGTCTCTTTTTTAGTGGTTGCGACCGAAAGCCGTCATACGAAAATAGCGTGCAATACACACTACTTTCAAGCGACGGCTCTGGTAAAGCCTTTACAGAGAGTACGTGACTGCACGCTATGCCTTGGCATAGCATAAGCATCACGCAATCGCCTCTGTAGTTCCAATTTACCAGATTTTCGCTTGAAACGCCTTGCGGTCTTATTCTATACTATATTTTCATCGGACGGATTTTTTTACTTTCCGCACCCGACTTTTCTCAAAAGTTGCTACAAAGGTAATGCAAGTTGAGGGCAGAACAAAACAAATCAATTGTTTTTTATGCCGAAACGCCGCTTACCTTATCGAAAGGTAGCCTTTTTCCTGTAATTCCTTTCATCTTTTTACTGTTTTCTATTCTATCCCGTATGCTTTCATCTTGTTGTACAGCGTGGTGCGCCCGATGCCGAGCAATGCTGCCGCCAACTTGCGGTTGCCCTTTGCCTGTTCCAGCGCATGGATGATTTGTTTCTTCTCCATGTCGTCCAAAGCCAGCGAAGCGTCATCCGCTATCGGTATTTCATCGAACTCCAACGTGTCTGCCGTGACCGTATCGCCTTCGGTATGCAGCACCGCCATGCGCACGACCCGTTTCAGTTCCCTTACGTTGCCGCCCCATGCATAGGCGAGCAGTTGTTTTCTTGCTTCCGCGTCAAAGCCTTTCACCTGCCGGTCAAGTTCCTCGTTGGAGAGTTTCAGGAAGAAATCAGCCAAAGGCATGATGTCCTCACGGCACTCGCGCAGCGGCGGTATGTTCAATGTGTATTCCTTTATCCGATGGAACAAATCCTGACGGAAACGCTTTTCGGCGATGGCGGCTTGCAAGTCCTCGTTGGTGGCGGCGATGATGCGCACGTCAGCCTGCTTGTCCTTGCTGCCTCCCGTGGGTCTGTACCGTTTGGCTTCCAATGCGCGGAGCAGCATCTGCTGCACTTCCGGCGGAAGGTTGCCTATCTCGTCGAGGAACAATGTGCCTCCTGCGGCTTCTTCCCAGAACCCCTGTTTCTTGCTTTCGGCTCCTGTGAACGCTCCTTTCTCATGCCCGAACAGGGTGGAGGAGGCAAGTTCCTTTGAAAGCAGACCGCAGTCCACAGCGACAAAGGGCCCCGCCGCCCGTTTGCTCCTTGCGTGTATCTTCTCGGCGATGTGTTCCTTTCCCGTTCCGCTTTCGCCCAATATCAATACGCTCATGTTGGTCGGGGCGACCAGCTTTATCTTGCGGTATATTTCCCGGAAAGCCGTGCTCTGCCGCTCATGGATGGGCGTATCGTGCCGTTCCAGCCTTTTCTGCAAGGTTTTCAGGAGCGGGAAGAGGTTGGTTTCAATCAGCTTCTTCGGGATGTAGTCCTCTGCGCCCTGCTTCATTGACCGGACGGCGGTGGGCACTTCGTCATAGTCGGTCATGACGATGTAGGGATTGTTCCTGCCCTGTTTCCGCAGTTCTTCCAGCAGACTGATACCGTCACCGTCATTCAAGCGCAGGTCAGCCAGAATGATGTCGTCTTCCCTCATCTTGGCAAACAGCTTCCGTGCGCCGTTGCAGGTGGAGGTACTGACGCTTGTGTATCCCTTGCTTTCCAGCAGGCGGCATACAAAGTCGGAATAGATGATGTTGTCCTCCACTACGATTACCCGTCCCATCTTTCCGCCTCCTTCCTTGCCGTTTCCACGATGATGACTCCTTGCTCCAGCACTCCGTTTACAGCGGACTGTATATCTTCTTCTGATATTTTCTCCTTGTGGATGGCGTCATACAATACCGCCAACGGTTGCTCCGCCTTTATCAGCATCCACGAGCTTCTCAGGTGATGCACCCAGTAATCCAATGCTTCCATGTCCCCCGCTTCCGCCGCCTTGCGCACTTCGTCCATGTCGGATTGTGTAGTGGCCGCCAGCTTTTCCAACGTGCGCCGCTTGTCGCCGAAGGCGAGCAGGGATGACAGGTCTATGCTGTTTGCTTTGTTCCGTTTGATGCAGCTTTCCGTCACCGCCAGCAGTTCGTCTATGGAATAGGGCTTGTACAGCACGGCGGCAAAGCCTTTGCCCGTCAGTTCTTCTTTCTCCACATAGCCTGCGGCGGTGGCTGCCACGACGGGGATGGTCCGCGAATTGCCTATTTCCGATGTACGCAACAGTTCAAGCACCTCGTAGCCGTTCACCTCCGGCATTTTCAGGTCGGTTATCAGCAGGTCATAATCTTTTGCGCGCATCAGGTCTGTCAGTTCTCCTGCTGTCTGGCAGGTGTCGCAATCCACACCGTTTTGCCTGTACATCTCTTTCATCATGTCCAGCAGCATCCCGTTGTTGTCTATCGCCAGTACGGAGCAGTCGGACAGCGTGGAATGTCCGGCGTTCGTCTTTTCGGCAGCCGCCATTTCTTCCGCCTTTGTCAACGGCAGGCTGACGGTGAAGCGGCTTCCCTTGCCCGGCTCGCTTTCCACCGTGATATTTCCTTTCAACAGCTTTACCGTGTCGGCTACGATGGCAAGCCCCAGCCCGAAGCCGTCCTCCGTCACGGCGTTGCCCAACCGCTCAAACGGGATGAATATCCTCGCCTGTTGTTCTCCGGTCATGCCCGTGCCGGTGTCTTCCACCGTCAAAGTAAATATGCCGTTCTTGTAGCCGGTGCTTAATGTGACTGTACCGCTTCGGGTGAACTTGATGGCGTTGGAGAGCAGGTTGCCGCCAATGCTTATAATCCGGTTCCTGTCGCCGCTTACAATCTCGTCCGTTTCACTTGCTGTCTTGAAGTTGAGCCCTTTATTCTTCGCCAATGTAGCAAACTCCGTTTCCAATGTTTCGGCGATGGAGCGCAGTTTGAAAGGCTTGACGCTTGGCGTTTCCTTGCCGCTGTCCAGCCGGAAATACACCAAGAGGTTGTTTATCATTCCCGCCATGCGCCCGGCGGCATCCCCGATGGTCTGTGCGTGGCGCATACGGTTGTCTGCCTCCGTGTCGTTCAGCAGCAGCTCGGCGTTGCCGCTGATGGCGGTCAGGGGAGTGCGCAGCTCGTGGGTGACGTTCTGGATGAGGTTGCGCCGGAGCTTGATTAGCTTCCTATTCGCTTCGTTGCTCTCCTGCAATTCGCCGATGAGTTTCTCGCGCCGCTTCCGCTCTTGGTCGTTGCGTTTCATTTCCCGATGGATGGCGAGGTAGGACAAGAACAGCAGGACAATGGCGGCGGATATGGTGATAGTGAACAGCCGCACGGACAATGCCTGTGCTTCAGCTATCTTCCGTTCCCGATGTCCGAAGGCGGTCTGTGCCTGCGTGTCGAGGTCGCGTATCAGCCGCTCCAGTTCCCTGTTCAGCGTCCGGTTGCGGATGCGCAGGCTGTCGGCATAGGCTTTCATCTCAGCCGCCTGTCTCTGTTGCATGGCGGTTAGGCTGTCGCTGAAGGCGTGGAGTTCCCTGGCTGAAGGCAGTACCTGTACGGTCTTCTTGCCGCCGAAGAAGCCGGCCAGTCCGTTTTTCTTCTGTTTTATGGTGCGGACACGTGTCGCCCTACGTGCCACTTCGGGCAGGTGGTTTACCAAGAGGCTGTCCGCCTCTTCCTGCCGCTCCATTGCTTGCATGATGTGCCGTAGCTGGGTTTCCTTGTCCGCCAAGAGGGAGCGGAGCGTGTCTATTTGTGCCGGGCGCACGTATTCACGACAGAGCGGTTTCATGGCTTGCAGCAGGCTGTCGGTGCGCAAGAGCTGGGTATGGTAATGGTGGTAATCCGTTTCGTCCCAGCCAACAACACCCTCGCCCAGCAGCGCAAGCCGGGTGATGCGCTGGTGGGTGTCGCTGATGACACGGCGCACTTGCCGGATGGTTTCCGTGTCGGCTTCTATTTCCCTGATGCGTTTGCGCTCATGCACCAAAATAGAAACCATGCTTATTCCGATAATAAACATGACAACATATCCGAATGTAATCTTTTCTTGTAACCTCTGTTCAAATTTCATATATCTTTACACCTTGCGCTTTCGGTTAGAAAATGACATCTATTGCCGATTGCAGAATCTGATGCGTTTTGAAGCTGACCAATATTCCGTCAATATCAAAAATATTGCTTTAATCATTATTTTTTTAGCATTATATTAAGCTCATAGCTAATCTATACGTTATAAAGGCTATCATCCATGCCACACAAATCGTATAGACGGCGGAAGATACAGCCCATTTCCAACTGCCGCTTTCTTGTTTAATGGCTACAAAAGTGGCTATACAAGGAAAATAAAGTAGTACAAATACCATATAAGCAAGTGCGGCAGCAGAAGAGATGTTCTTTTGCAGAGCTTCTTGCAAATTAATGTTATTGTCGGCTTCTTCGTTTTCTGCACTGTACATGACGCCAAGCGTACTTACCACCAGTTCCTTTGCCCCGATACCGGATAAAACACTGGTGCTCATTTTCCAGTCGAAGCCCAAAGGCTCGAACAGGGGTTCGATGACCTTGCCGATATGTCCAATGTAAGAGTTTTCCTGTTGCTCGGCAGCTGTAGAATAGCTGTCATGACGAGGAAAATATCCTAAAAACCAAATGATAATGGAACAAACCAATATGATGCCGCTCATTTTATGTAGGTATTGTTTGCCTTTTTCCCACGTGTGTCGGAAAACGGATTTTACCGTAGGTATCCGATATGGAGGAAGTTCCATTACGAAAGGCAGGTCTTCTTCCTTGATGAACCACCCTATGATGTGCGCCGAACATACCGCCACAAGGATGCCCAACACATAAAGCCCTAATAAAACCATGCTGGCATAATGGGGAAAGAATAGTCCTGTCATCAAGATATAGAGAGGCAAACGTCCAGTACACGACATGAATGGAATGACGAGCATGGTTATCAGCCGGCTTCTCCGGCTCTCGATGGTGCGTGTTGCCATCACAGCCGGGACATTGCAACCGAATCCCATGATCATAGGGATGAACGACTTGCCGTGTAATCCGATGCGATGCATGATTTTGTCCATAATGAAAGCGGCACGTGCCATATAGCCCGAATCTTCGAGCAAGGAGATGAATAGGTAAAGTATCATGATGTTGGGAAGGAACACCAATACGCTGCCTACGCCGCCGATAATGCCATCCACCACCAAGTCTTTTAGCATCCCGTCCGGCATATATGTGGAAATCCAATCACCGAATTGCCCTACGAACCATTCAATCCATTCCATCGGGTATTCGCCCAAAGTAAATGTACCTTGAAAGATCAGATAGAGCAGGAAGAAAAACAATGGGAATGCCAACCAACGGTTAGTGACAATTGCATCAATTTTGTCTGTTTTTGTCCGTTTGGATGGCTCTTTCGAGGACGCAGGGCAATAAGTCTCTTTCAATGCGCCTTGGATAAATGCATATTTTGCATCCACAATGGCAGTTTCCATAGAAGTATGTAGCAATCCGTCTATGCGTTTCTGTTCTTCAAAACGGGTCGTAATGACTTCATCTCGACAAGGAAGGCTTTCCACTACATTCTCGATGTCCTTGTCCCTCTCCAAATACTTGATGGCAAGGAAACGGGTAGAATATTTGTGGCGGATGCCCTCGTCGCGTTGGATAAGCAATTGAATGCGGCGGATGCTCGTTTCCAGTTCTTCACCGTGGTTGATGTGGATGTGCCTGCACAATATAGGCTGCTTCTTTTCATACACATGGATGATGGTGTCGAATAATCGGTCTATTCCTTCTCCCATCCTGCTGATGGTTGGAACAATTGGGACGCCCAATAATTGCCCAAGTCGTTCTGTGTCCAGCTTGTCACCTCGTTCTTGAAATTCGTCATACATATTCAAGGCCATCACTACCCGTAAGTCCATATCAATGACCTGTGTCGTAAGATAAAGGTTACGTTCCAGATTGGTACTGTCCACCACATTGAGGACTATATCCGGGATTTCTTCTACAAGGCTTCTGCGTACGTAAAGTTCTTCGGGACTATACGCCGAAATGGAATATGTGCCTGGCAAATCCACCAAGGTGAACCGATAGCCGCCATACTCGAATGTCCCTTCCTTGGCATCTACGGTCACACCGCTATAGTTCCCGACATGTTCGTGCGCACCGGAAGCGATGTTGAACAAGGATGTTTTTCCACAATTCGGATTGCCGACCAATGCCACTCGTATCGAATGATTCCGTTCGGCCGCCATGCGTTCCATTTCTTTTTCAAGAAATGGAACGTCATCACAATGAGAGGCATCAATAGAGAGTTCCTGACTTTGCTTATGTACAAAGTTCTTAGCTTCTTTTTCACTCACTACTTCGATGTTGTCCGCCTCTTCCCGCCGCAGCGAAATCTTGTAACCGATAATCTCATATTCTATCGGGTCTTGCAACGGCGCGTTCAATATGACTTTTACCCGTTTCCCGAATACAAATCCCATTTCAGTTATCCGTTTTTGGAAACTGCCACGACCATATATCTTGACAATTATCCCGTTTTCGCCCGTATGTAAATCAGATAATCTCATTTTTGCTACTTTTAATATAAAAAACGAACGGTACTTTCTGAAGAATTCAAGCACCGTTCAAGATTTTACACCAATACTCCTTTCGCCTTGTCAATGGCTCAATTTATTTTATTCAAAGCCGTATTTATACTATATCCTCTATTTTGACGGCTCTTTTGAGTTGTCCTTTGTCTTATGGAACGGTGTCACAGTATATCCTAATTTACGAATGGCTGTTTTCAGTTTGTCAGGCGTAGTCTTGTCCTTGCGGTATTCGATGGTGACGGTTTTTTGCGGGAGGTTAACGTCCAGTCCGGTTACCCCTTTCTCGAAAGAAATGTTATCCTCAATGCGTTTTTGACAGTTTTCACAAGTCATTGACACGAGGAATGTCACTTCTGCCTTCTTGTTTTCTTTCACGTCCTTTGCCGAAACGCCGGATGACAATCCCAGCAAAAACAGGGCTGTCAGCATGATTGTTTTTGTTCTCATTGTCTTCTATTTATTTTTAGTTCTGTTTGTTACATCTTGGGTATGTTGTAGCGGATGCCCGCATAAAGTTTGTAGCCCATTGTTGGTCCCCATACCATTGTAGCGTCAAAATCCGGGCTGTACGGGTCTCCTGCCGATACAATCGGGTTCTTCTGCTTATAGTTTGTCAGGTTCTCTCCACCCACATAGATGCTCCACCGGCGGAAACGGCGCGTAACTTGTGCGCTCAGTTGGGTGTACGACGGGAAGGTGCTGCCCCATAACGGACGTTCCGCATCGGGTGTCGGCATACGTCCCCCGCCATTGAACTGGACAGTCACATCGAACTGCCATTTCTTCAACGGCGTTTCGTATGATGCCGTAACCAAAGCTTTGTAACGGCTGGTGAGCGGTTTGCGCAAGGTCTTGCCGCCATACGTGCATTCCACGTCCATCCAGCGGTAGGCTCCCAGCAGGGTGAAACCACGGAACAGCGGATAGGTGGCGTCTATTTGGAATACGCTGGAAGTGGATTTGCCGTCCAAGTTGTAGAAATAGATGCTGTGCGCATTCCTGTCCATATCGATTACCACCTGATTTTGAAAATCCGTATAGAACCATTCCGCGTTTACGGTCAGTTCCTCGCCTTTCACCGGAATATGGAAAGACGCGCTGATGCCGTAGTTCCACGCTTCTTCCTGATGCAGGTCGTCAGCGATGTGCCACGTGCGGCTGCTTGCGAGCAGGTAACTGTTTTCGGGAAAGATGAAGGTGGTGCGGTAACCCTTTCCGGCGGAAGCCCGCAAGTCGAGCCAGGGGGCAGGCGCATACTTGAGGTGCATACGGGGAGTGACGAACCAATGGTGCAAGGTGCTGTAATCGGCGCGCAGTCCCAGCATCCACGTGAAATTCTCCACAGGTGTCCACGTGTATTCAGCGTATGCACCCGCCACGCTCTCGCTTACGTTGCGTTCCTGCGGACGGTAACGCTCGATGACATTGCCCCGTTGCGCATAGTTGTCCCAGTTGTAGTTCAATCCTGCCGCCAACTTATGCCTGTCGCCAAATTCGCTTTCATAAAGCAGGGAGGCATAGATGTTCGATTCATATACGTTATATATCTTGTCCGCATAGTTCGATTGCTGGTCGTGGTACGAGCCTGACGCGATAACCGCCACACTTTCATTCCGGTCTTGATTGATGATGAATCCGTTTTTTGAGAAAAGCTCCACACGGTTAGCATCGTTATGAATGGTATAGGGAGCAAAATCTTCGTCACCGTGTAAGGTGTGGGAGGTCTGTCCGCTTGTACGGCGGTCTGCGAGTACCTTAATGCCCGATTGCGACACGAACTTGGGTGTCTGGTAGTGCCAGCGGTTCATTACGCTGAACGCCTGCATTTCCGGCATATCCAGAAACGTGTCCTTGTTCTTGTCGTGCGTCCGCTTCTCATTGTAATAGTTCAGGAACAGGGCGGTAGAAAGGCGGTCGTTCAACTCTACGGCTCCCACGGCATTTCCTTCGTAACGCCCCGTACTGCTGGCGAAAAGATTGACCAGCAGCGGATCCGCCACTTTCGGTTTCTTATATTCCACGTCAATCTGCCCCGTCACGGACTCGTAGCCGTTCTTCACCGAAGCCGCTCCTTTGGAAACCTGTATGCTTTGCATCCACGGTCCCGGAATGTAGTCCAGCCCGTAGGTGGAAGCCACGCCCCGCAGGTTCGGGAAATTCTCCGTGAGCATTTGCACATATGTACCTGCCAGTCCAAGAAGCTGGATTTGTTTGGCTCCCGTCACGGCGTCGCTGTAGGCAACGTCCACCGAAGGGTTCGTCTCGAAACTCTCCGAGAGGTTGCAGCAGGCGGCACGTGTCAGAGCTTGTGAAGTCACACTTTCCGTATTCAGCACATTGCTGCGGTTCTTGATTGTTCCGATGCCTCCTGCCGTGACGACCACCTCTTCCAGTTCAGTACTCTGGCTCATCACCAGAATCTGTACGTCATCGGGACGATCCATTGTGTAGGTAAGGGTGTTGAAGCCTACGTAGCCGGCTTTCAACTCCCTCACCTCCTCCGGTATGGAAAGCTCGAAATAGCCGTCCTCGTCCGTAACTGCCGTATGCTTGTCGGCATCATACACATATGCACCGGGCAAAGGCGTTCCCTCCTTGTCAAGCACATAACCTTTGACCGTCCTGTCCGAAGCCCAAAGGTTCGCGCAGCTTATGCAGGAAAGGAACATCCATACTAAAATCTTTTTCATAAATTAAGTCTTCTTTTATTTTTCCGTGTGCAAAGTTAAACGGCAAGCCGGGTCGGGCTGTTACATTATTATGGATACGATTTATATCTCGTCGAGCGGTTTCAGTTTATGTCCTTTCATCGCCTTGAATTGTGTGGGAGACAGTCCCGTCTGCGCCTTGAACTGCGCGCTCAGATGAGCCACACTCGAATAATGCAGTTTATCCGCAATCTCGCTGACAGTCAGTTCGTCATAGACAAGCAGCTCTTTCACCAGCTCAATTCGTTGCGCAAGATAATACCGCTCGATGCTGATGCCTTTCATCTCAGTGAACAACTTGCTGAGCGCGCTGTATTCCTTGCGGCATTTGTCCTGCAGATAGTCTGACAAGTTCATCTTCTCCTGATATTCCGGATGGCGCACGAACTCAATAACGCCGATACGAATTTGCTCGATAACGCGCATCCGCTTGTCATCAATCACCTCAAAGCCGTTTTCTTCAAGCCTGCGGCGGATGCAGTCTTTCTTTCCTTCCGGAATAGGCTCAGACAGCACGACTGTACCCAGTTCAACGCTGGCAGGCATGATGCCGTTCTCCTTAAAGATATTGGAAACGGTCAGGATGCACCGCCTGCAAACCATATTTTTGATATAGATAGTGTTTCCTTCCATAATATCTGTTGTTTATTAAATAGGCATTCGGGTTACAAAACATATTAAAATTAGCGTGGCATAAATACCCAACGCTTTAACGCATGGTAAACCCCGTTCTCGTCCACCGGCTCCGTCACATAATCCGCAACGGCTTTCAGTGCTTCATTCGCGTTTCCCATCGCCACTCCAATGCCTGCCTGCTTGATAATTGACATATCATTGCCTCCATCGCCAAGTGCCATTGTTTCTTCCGCTTTGATGCCTTGATGCGCTGCGATAGCCAGAAGCCCATTTCCCTTGTTTACATTCTTTGCCGTGATGTCGGCAAAGTCGGGATACCAACGGCTGGACTCGCAGCCCTGCAACAGCGGCATCAACCGTTCTTCTTCATCTTTCGGAATCACCGGAGTGAGTTGTAGGATACGCTGCCGGAGGACAGGCTCTATCGGGACATCCGTCTGCAAATTGTGGACATCCAGCATCTGACGGAATATGCGGTCGGCACATGCATTGTTGCGGTACATGGCCAAGTCTTTCTCGCCGACCACCATACAGGCAAAGTCCTTTTCGTCTGCCCACCTGATAACGGTACGGACATCTTCATCGGGTATGGGCTGGCAAGAGATGACTTTGTTCCCCACAAAGCAATAAGCTCCGTTGGCGGTGATGTAGCCGTCCACCAGATGCTTGATTCCGTCTATGTTGTTTATTAGCGGGAAAGGACGCCCTGTAGAAATATATATTTTGATGCCTTGCATTTTTGCTTGTACAATGGCATCTATTGTTGATTGCGGAATCCGATGTGTCTTGAAGCTGACCAATGTTCCGTCAATATCAAAAAATATAGCTTTTATCATTATGCAATCTGTTTTTATTCTCATTAATAATAGTTATTTTATGTAGAAGAATAGATCAACAATCTCCATACTTGATGCTTTCAGTCCGTCAATCACAATAACTAATGAAAAGCCATTCTTCTATGCAAAATCCAATACAAGCTACTTTATTAAAGTCAATTGTTTTTCTACCAATTATGTATTACATACGTGTTATTATACGCACACAATTTAGCTTATAAAACAAACAAAAGCCAAATCCATTCCGATAATATGTATTTTAAAATATTAAGATATTTTTTTATCCGTAACCTTTGATCAATTCTTATTGTTTGCTTCACATTGGGAAAAACTATTAAACGGTTACTTATAAAACCTAATAGATTATATTATAGTTTACCTAACTCTTGCCAGTGGTGTCTGACTTTCCACGACTGCATCACCTAATTCCACTAATATCTCATATTCCAATGGAAGCAAAATATCCACTCTCGAACCGAATTTTATAAACCCGGCAGTCGTGTTCTGTTCCGCCTCGTATCCCAGTTTTATATAAGACACAATCCGTCGGGCAATAAATCCAGCAATTTGGCGGAAAAGTATCAAATGACCTTTTGCATTCTCACAACAGTTGTCGTATGTTCATTATCTTTAGATGCTTTTGGTAACCAAGCTACAAGATAACGCCCCGGATGATATTTAACGTATTCTATTGTTCCACCTACAGGATACCAGTTCATGTGAATATTGGTCAGCGACATGAAGACCGATATTTGCAGCATTTCACGATGCAGATATTCATCCTCCATCACCTTTTCAATCACCACGACACGACCGTAGCAAGGCGCAAAAACCAACGACGGGTCACTGATTCGAATACGTTTCGGTTCCCGAAAAAAAGTAATGATATAAAGCCAGAAAACGACCAGTAATACAGTACTGAGCTGGAATATAATCGTACTGCGATTGTTGACAAACAGGTAATAAAACAACAGCCAGCATGATAGGAAAATGATTCCTGAACCCCAAATTATCCGATACCCTTCCTTGTTTATTTTCATATTTTCCGATTAAAAGTCTCTATTTGTAATAGTATGTCCCATCAGGATTTGATTCTGACTGCTTCAGAAAGCGTTTTACACACATCCTCACCGTGCACCATCTTCGTCACCTCTTCGGCAAGGCGCATCTGCATGACTTTCGATGAACTGTCCTTAGTGTGGAACTCGGCAAGAGTGGCAATATCTTCCTGTGTCAGTGTAGTGAATATCTTGATATAACGGCAAGCATCCGTGTAGCTGACATTCAGCCAGAAATTGAAAAAATCAGCTGGAGAAGTATATCGGGCATCCAACCATATATTCCCAGACTCCGTTTTGCCGAACTTTCCTCCGTCGGCTTTGGTGATAAGAGGACAAGTCAAGCCATAGGCTGCATTCCCGTTGATACGTCGGATAAGATCCGTTCCGGAAGTGATGTTTCCCCATTGGTCGGAACCACCCAACTGTAATTTGCAGTTCTTCGTCTTGTTAAGATAATAAAAATCGTAGGCCTGCAACAACTGGTAGCTGAACTCCGTAAACGAAAGACCGTCACGAGCCTCTCCATTGAGGCGTTTCTGAACCGAATCCTTCGCCATCATATAGTTAATGGTAACTCGATTACCTATCTCCCGCAAAAACTCAAAAAAAGAAATGGGCGTCAGCCAATCGTAGTTGTTTACGAGTTCTGCCCGGTTGGGTATCTCGGAATCAAAATCAAGAAACCGCGACAACTGTTTCTTGATGCAATTTACATTATGCTGTAAAGTTTCCATACTTAAAAGATTCCGTTCATCGGATTTCCCCGATGGGTCACCTATCATTCCGGTTGCCCCGCCGACAAGTACCAACGGCTTATGACCGCACTTTTGGAAATGACGTAAAATCATCACTCCACACAAATGTCCTATGTGGAGTGAATCGGCGGTAGGATCGACACCTAAATATGCAGTTACTTGTTCTTTTTCTAGAAGTTCCTCTGTACCCGGCATCAGTTGGTGCAGCATGCCGCGCCATCTCAATTCATCAACAAAATTCATAAGGCCTTATAATTTGATGCTTTCTCCATCTGCCGGAATAATCAGTTTCTCTCTCGATATGCCTGCCTTGTCTGCCTCATTGCGAAGAATGCTGCGTGTTGTCTGGCAATGGTCGATGGCATCCATGTGGACGGCAATGAACCGGCATTTAGCTGGCGACTCCTCAATCATGCGTACCACGTCCTTTTCATTCATAGTCAGAGTTCCGAACGTCGGCGAAAGTGCGGGTATGATTGCGCCTCCCGTGTTGATGATAACCCAATCAGGCTGGTATCGCTCTATATTCGCTTTGATTTCGTCCGTCCACAAACAATCGCCGACAATATAAACAGTCGGTTGGTTTTCGGCTTGCAGCACGAAACCTGAAACCTCTCCCATCATCTCCTTGATTGTACCTTTCCCATGCTCGCCTCCGGTACGATAAACCGTAAGTTCTCCAACTGTAATCTTATCATTGATGATTTCAGTGTTGGTCATACCGAACTCATTCAGAAAAAACACGCTATCGGCAGGCTGAACGTATAATTTCAGCGTATCACCCATCGCAGCGGCGGCAGGTTTGTCGAAATGGTCGAAGTGGGAGTGCGAAGCAAGCACGAAATCAACATCATTCATGATCTCCTCGACTGACATTGTAAGATGTACGGTCGGATTTTTGTTTGTACCAATTACTGATTTCAGTTTTCCTTTTTCGGAAAGCATCGGATCAATAAGAAAAGTCTTTCCTCCATACTCAATCTTCAATGTCGCATTTCGTATCAGTTGAATTTTATTTGTTGATTCTATTATTTCTTTTGTGCTATTTGTGCATGACATAAGTGTTGCTATCGCCATTATAAATATTAAAATCTTTCTCATACTTATCTTAATTCTATATTAAATCTATCTGAAATCTGACTACGGATGTTCTCCTGAATTTGATTTATTTCATCGTTCAGCAAGGTTCTGTCATTAGAGCGATAAATTATTCGATATGCCAAAGATACCTTGTATTGTTTTTGAAAGCGGTCGATTACGCTGACACTTTCTATCAAATCACCGCCTAGTTCGCGAACAATCTCGCAAAAATCATTGTGCTCAATCCATAAACCTTCTTGATTTTCGACAAAACCATTCACCCAAAAAGAAATATCTCTTTGCACGAACGGATACTTCGAGTAAACTTTCTGACCACTTCGTCAAGATTGTCAAAAATTTCATACCCTTTAAAGTATTGTTGTATATGTTTTTTAAACATACAAATCGGATGATTGGGATTATTATGAAGTTTCCACTTCCTTTTTTCTTCGATGGATTTTGTAATGTTATTCTTTCCCATAATATAAACTACTATAAATTATTGTTCTATTTCGTTTGCAAAGGTCAGGATATTTTTCTTTGTAAACTCTATCAAATATACCAAACGAACTATCAATTTGATAAATCCATTTGCGATTCACGCTAGAAAGCACTATATTTGCAAGCGAACAAGTAGTCTATGACACGAATAGCAAACCTCACAGAAATACGTTTCAACAAGGCAGAATGTGGCGTGAACTTTCTCATTAATACAGGAACTGGGATGGAACATCTACAGTATTATACCTCAGATAAAGAATATATAACCGATTTCTTCGAGTTTATCTTTTTCGAGGAAGAAGGCGGACACGTGTGGATAGAACATAAGTGTTACGATGTGATGCCTAACAGTATCGTTTTTCTTTCGCCTTACCAACGACATAGATGGCAACTGGAAACAGATGTTAATTTTTTTCGATTTCTAATTTTCCAAGAAGATTTCCTACACAACTTTCTTGCGGACAAATACTTTACTTATAGGTTACTTTATTGTTACCCAAATGACACTCCTCCTTTTCTTATTGTTTCCCAAGAGGATATGCAACGATATATTATGTTTCTCAAAGAAATCAAACAGGAATTACGAGGTACCATTAGTGACAGTGAGCAAATACTGCGCTCGTTACTTTTTTACTTGTTATTACAAATTAATCGCTCGTATGCTACTACCTACGGCTTGCCTACATGCAAAGTACGAAACAACTATGCTTATCAGTTCAGGCAATTGTTAGAGAAACATATCCACACGAAACACAGAGTAAATGACTATGCGGAATTAATCGGTATCACACGTATTACGCTGAACAAAGCTGTAAAGGAACAATTCGGAACAACCGCTACGGAAATGCTTCGGAAACGCCTACTATTAGAAGTGAAAAATGAACTGCTCGATACTACAGGTACAGCATCCGAAATAGCCTATCGCTTGAACTTTCCCGAACCGAATCATCTGATGCGTTTCTTCAAACAAATGACAGGACAGACTATTAGTGAATTTCTAGCTGAAGTAAATAAAAAAAATAATAATTATAGTTCGTCGTTATAAATGCCAAAAACAATCTCGAATGTTCACATTCGTTGGATAGGCATCATCATTAAATAACGAAACCTATAATCAGTTCGAATAATCATTTTCATGGGCATACTTACCGCTTGATATGTAGTAAAATTATGTTTAATCCTATTTCCTTTCTATTTCTCTTATCGAAATGATAGAATACTACAATAAATTGGTAGAGTCTACTTCTTGTAATGCACGTACCTTTGCAACAAAATAAATTAAAAGAAATATTTGCAATGGTTTCAAAAGAAAAGATTGAATTACTAAAACAGAAAATAGATGAGGCAGATGCCATCGTGGTGGGCGGAGCATCGGGAATGTCCGCCGCTTCGGGGTTCGTGTTCTATTATCAGGATGACGAGGTTTACAGGAAGTTGGCGGGAGGATTGGCAAAGAAATATGACATCCATAATTATTTCGACTTGTTTTATGACCGCCGTCTTAGTCGCGGAGAGCTTTGGGCTGCCATGTTGCGTGCCACCCGTTATGTCTATGAGTGCTACACCGGCGAAACGTACACGGACCTGGCAAGACTTCTTCAAGGGAAGAATTATTATATTGCCACGACCAATCAGGATGCACAGTTTTTCCGAACGTTTCCGGACGAAAGGATTACCCGGATACAAGGAGACAACCGTTACTGGCAATGCAGCCGTCCGTGCCACGACGAGATATATTATAATAAGGAAAAGGTATTTGAGTTAAGCGACAAGATTGTGGGCGACGCCCTGCCCGACGAGTTGATACCTCGTTGCCCGCATTGCGGCAAGGAGTTAGCTCCGTGGGTGCGTGGCTACACTTTCCTTGAAGGCGAATATTACCAGCGCGAGATGAAGCGGTATCTCGATTTCCTGCGTGCCAACGCCCGCCGCAAGGTGCTGTTCCTCGAACTCGGTGTAGGCATGATGACCCCGATGTTCATCAAGGAACCATTCATGAACATGACTTACCAGTTCCCGCACGCCTTCTATGCCACTATCAATCCGCAGCACGCCATCATCCCGAAAGAGATTGTAAAGAAGAGCCTTGCCATTGGCGACGACATCGCCATCACGCTGAAACAACTGCTCGGCGAATCCATAGCCGGAATGAAAGGATTCAATCCCAAAGAAGCGTTTACCCCGTCAAGAGTATATTAATAAGGAAACAGAGAAATACAAGCATGATGAAAATAGAAAGATTCCAAGAAGAGGATATGAATGTCGTCAAGCCTTTGGCGAAACAAGCGTGGCATACGTTTTATGACGGATTTTCGGAAGATTATCTTCTGTGTATAGCAGAGTGCATCGTCCGGCATAATTTCACCGATGCCGATTTGTCGCTTAAGATATCTGATGAAGAGGGAGTGAAAGGGCTGATATTCGGTACGCGGAAAGGGAAAATTGTAGATTTGTCCGATTGGGTGAAGAAACAAAGTGAAAACCTGTCGCCTATCGAAAAGGACCTGCTGGAAACGCTCTGTGAATACATGGACGAAGCCGACCGGAACACGCTTGCCCGAATGTCGGACGAAGATGTGAAACTGTCCCTGTTTGTCAGTACAAGAAAAGGATGCGGCAGGGAGTTGCTGAATGCCATCACGGAAGAGTTCCGCAAACACAGGTTTCGGAAAATGTTCCTTTGGACGGATACCTCCTGCGACCATGACTATTACCCAACCCATGGGTTCACATTGGCGACAACATACCGTGACCGACATTATTCGACGGAGGAAAAAGACTATATGACTTACATTTATTGGAAACCGATTTTATAAAATTCTACAAGATGAATAAGATAGAACAAGCCGCCCAAGCCATCAAGGATGCCGATGCCTTGCTCATCGGGGCAAGCAACGGATTGTCCATCGCCGAAGGCTATCATATTTTCGCCGACAACGAGATGTTCTGCCGCCAGTTCGGTGACTTCCAGCAGAAATACGGCATACGCAGTGTCATCGAAGGATGTTTTTATCACTACCCGAACGAGAAGGACCGTCAGGAGTTCCTGAACCGTCTGGTGCAGTATTGGGTAACAGACTACCGTCCCTCGCAAGTGATGAAAGACCTGCTTGCCATAGTCGGTGATAAGGACTACTTCATTCTCACCTCCAATGCCGACACGCATTTGGAATTGTCCGGTTTTGCGCCCGATAAGGTGTTCGAGGTAGAAGGCACTTTCGAGGACTTGCTGCATAACCGCCCGATGCAAGACAAAAGTCAAGAAGCCAATGCTTTCCTCAGCCGTTATCACGGCAAACGGCTTGTTATCATTGAACTGGGCATAGGCAGCCGCAACCGTTTGATAAAGCTTCCGTTGATGCAACTGGCTGCACGTGAACCGCAAGCCACATATATTACGCTGAACCTCGCGCAGGAATTGTATATTCCCGATGAAATAGCAAATAAATCTATCGGGTTGGCAGGAGATATTGCCGATACACTTCGGAATTTAAAGGAGGAATTGGCATGACAACACCTCGTTATATCATTGACAATCTGCCCGCACAGGTCAAAATTCCGTATCTTCATTGGACGGAATACATGGAGAGCAACTTGTCCTTCAATTTGGCAAATTCGGAAATTCATACGAAAGGCCACTCCGAAAGAGTGCTGCTTTATGCTTTACTGATAGGCGAAAGGATGGCGGAAAACACGAAAACAGACCTTTGCGTATTGGCACATACCGCCATATTCCATGACACCCGTCGTTTGGACGATGGACTGGATACAGGGCATGGGGCACGGGCGGCATCCTATTACATGAAGTATTGTGAGATAAACACTGATATTGCATTCTTGAAACCAGCTTCATTGGTTATGAAATATCACGACAGGGATGACGAAACAGGCATCAAAGCCATCGCTCAATCAATTCCGAATGAAGCGGAACGAACCATCCGTTTGTACCGGATATTTAAGGATGCCGATGCGCTCGACCGCTTCCGCCTTGGTGCGAATGGCCTGGACACACGCTTTCTCCGCCATCAGGAGGCTGTGCAGTTAGTGGATTTCGCAAGAGATTTGGTAAGACAAACCGTTTAGATTCAACAAAAGGAAGATGAAACGCTTGCTATTAATTATAGACCCTCAAATTGACTTCATAAACGGCACGCTGCCGGTTCCGGAGGCAATTTCAAAAATGGAAGGATTGGCCGCATATATCAAACGGACAGACGGGGAATATGCGGCAAAAGCAATTACGATGGATTGGCATCCATACAATCATTGCTCATTCAGAGAGAATGGCGGGGAGTGGCCGATGCATTGCGTACAGAATACAACAGGTGCGGCAATCTGTTCGGTATTGGTGGAACCGCTCTATACAACACACGGTGAAGTGATAATTCTGCGGAAAGGTGTTTGCAAGGATTCGGAAGAATACTGAGACCTTGTCCATGCATTTGGATAACCTGATAGATGGCTTGCATATCGACCGGATAGACTTGTGCGGAATAGCCGGGGATGTATGCGTGCTTGATACACTAAAAGACGGTATCAAGAGGTATGGGACATCCATATTCCATGTCTTGCAGGAATTCTGTCCATCTTTGGACGGGGGAAAGGCTTTGGACATAACCATTAAAAAGCTGTTGCCATGAAACAAATCATCAAACATTTTACAGATGACGACCTATATAAGTTCACCATGTGTTGTGCCGTCATCGATAACTTTCCACGGGCACAGGTCAAATATACATTTACCGATAGGGACAATATTGCATACCCCATTGGCTTTGCCCAAATGTTGGAAGAACAGATAATGATGCTGGAATCTGTAACCATTACCGACGAGGAGATAGATTTCATGAGACACAAGTGTAGGTATATCCCGGCATGGTTTTACACTTATCTTAAAGGATACCGTTTCAACCATGAATGGGTCAAGGTACGTCAAGACGAAGACGGGCACTTGTCTGTGGATATTGAAGGCTGTTGGTCAAACACCATCTTTCTGGAAGTAAAACTCCTTGCCATTATTTCAGAACTTTATTACATCATGACTGGTGAGGACAGCCGCTTTGATTATCAAGCCTATTATGGCAAATCCTATGAGAAAGGGAGGAGATTGCTGGAAGCAGGGTGTGTATTCAGCGATTTCGGTACACGGCGCAGAGCCTCTTTTGAAGCGGAGGATGTCGCTGTATGTGCAATGAAAGCGTGCAGCCATAACAATAATTGGCTGGGAAGGTTTGTTGGAACCAGTAATGTCTATTTGGCGATGAAGCATGATTTGTTGCCTGTTGGCACGATGGCTCACGAATTCGTATGCGCCATCGGCGGAATGTACGGCCCGCAAATGGCAAATCATATTGCCATGAACTCTTGGCGGAACACTTTCCGTGGAGCATTGGGTACTTATCTGTATGACAGTTTCGGTTGGGATATTTTCAGTATGAACTTCTCTGAGGATTTTGCCAACCTGTTCAAAGGATTGCGGATAGACAGCGGTGACAATTATGAGCAACTGATGAAAATCGTTGAGAAATACCGTTCGCTGGGCATTGATCCCAAAACAAAACAAGTCGTATTCAGCAATGCACTTGATGTTTCAAACGCAATCCAAATCCAGCAATATGCCAAAAATTATTGCTTGCCTTCATTCGGAATAGGCACTCATTTTACCAATGACTTTGCCGGAGTTAAGCCTCTTAATATCGTCATAAAACTGGTTGCCGCAAAGATTACGGAATCATGGGCTTTCTACAATGAAACCTGTAAAATAAGTGAAGATAAGGGTAAGCATACGGGAAACCCCGAAGTAGTAAAACGCTTCATGGAAGCCTTACATATAAAATGATTATGGGACCTTATCGCAAACATCTTTCAGGAGATATGGCTTTCAGGTCATTTATCCCGACACCGCTTTCAGAAATACGCATAGTCCATACAGATAGGCTGGATAAGTTGATAATGGAATTAGAGGATGCCATGCGCAGGTTGAGCACCTATGCAGCACAATTATCCGATGAACAAGTCCTGCAATTCATGAGGCAGGAAGCTGAATCTTCCTGCAAATTAGCGTCGGGTGAACAACCTGTTTCATTTGCATTGGGTATGGATGATGAATCAATGGAGGATGCGGCAAATCTTCTTAAAGCCACCCTTTATGCCCTTGAAGCGATGGATGAACTGCCGTTAAGTGCCCGACTATTGAAAAATGCCCATTATCTGATATGTAAAAGTGAAAGATATGCCAAGAAATATCCGGGCGAGTTCCGCAATTCTCCTATCTGGATAGGCAGAAAAGGAAGCGGACTGAATGATGCGCTGTTCGTCCCCCCTGTCTATGAAGATATGACCAATGCTTTTTCCGACCTTGAACGCTATATCCATTATGAAGAATCGGAGAATGTGTTTGTTCGCGCAGCCTTGATACACTACCAATTCGAGATGATTCATCCGTTTATTGACGGAAACGGCAGAGTTGGACGGTTGTTGAACACGCTCTTTTTAATTAGGCAGGATGCAGTTGGAAAGCCCATCTTGCAGTTGTCAGATGTGCTAAATCAACATAGTTTTCAATATTACATGGAGCTGCAACGCTTGAATGAAACGGGGAACTATGAACAATGGATAGATTTCTTTCTTCGTATTTTGAAAAATGCAATTCTTAGAATTGTCAGATAGGATGATTTATTTTACAAATTATCTGACAACATTCAAATGTGTTGGCACATAACGCCTAACATCTTGTAAGAAAGAGACTGACAACGAAATATTGTTTTTATTCGTTATCAGCTCTTTTACATATCAATTTACAACTTCACGCCACGGTATTCTTTCTGTTCGGTATGTCCCGGCCTGCCTATTATTATATGGCTGCGGATGTAATCATTATTGTCATTATCCGGCTTCGGCACGTTCTCCGCTTTCGGCACCGCCTGACTGCCGCCCTGTTCCTGCCCGTGTTCAGGTATTTCCTCATGTTTCGGAGCCAGCTCTAACTGTATCTTGCGGTCGAGGGCGGCAAGGTCGGACTTCAGTTGTTTCAACTCGTCTTCTTTCTTCCATGTCTTGCCCGCTATCACCTGCAACTGAGGTATCTCGCGCTCCAACGCTTCGTTCTTTTCCTCGTATTGCTTGATGATGGCGGGGATGCGCTCCAACGCATTGAGGAAGTTCACGGCGGCGGCATGGGTGTCCGCCATCGCCAGATGGCCGTTGTTGTAGCTGTACTTGTAGTTCCCCTCGACAAAGAAACGGTTGTCGGTGAACTCCAACCCATCGCTGAGTGCCCGTTCGCTGACGACCTTGACGGGAAAGCCATAGAGTTCGCCGATGCGTTGGGGGACTCCACCCGTCGTGGCGTTCTTGGCTATCTCCTGCAACCGCTTGCCGATGGCCTTCTCGTCGGTGGTGTCCACCCCGTCAATCCGTATCAGGTTGAGCCGGTTGCCGTCCGTTCCGGTCTGTGCTGCGGCGGTGAACTTCTCCCAATCCTCCGTCATGGCGGCAATGACCGCCCGGTTGTTCTTGAGCGTCGAGGTCTTGCTCTCCAGTTTCAGTTCCGAGTCGCGCTTGCCCTTATTGAACGACTTGCGTTCACCCTCCAGCGAGGCTATCTTCTTTTCGAGCTTCGCCTTGTCCAGCAAATCCGTGTTGCCCGACAGTATCGCCATGTATTCCGAAAAATTCATGCCCGACTTCTCGTCCATCGCCCCCTCGTCGATGGTTCGTGCGCCCAACGCGCCGCTTTTCAGCTGCGAGATGAACGTCTGCTTGCAGTGCAGCAGGTTGAATTTGTAGCTGTCCAGCGACTTCTCCACCGCATAGATAATCACGTCCACCTTGTTGTCCGCGTACAGCTTGGCAATCTCGTTGCCCTTTCGGACTGCCCGTCCGTCACGCTGGGCGAGGTCGGACGGGCGCCACGGCGTGTCGAGGTGATGGATGGCAACAGCCCTCCTTTGGGCGTTCACACCCGTGCCGAGCATACTCGTCGAACCGAACAACACACGCACATGCCCCTCGTTCATCGCCTCTATCACCGCCTTCCGCGCCTTCTCGTTCTTGCACTCCTGTATGAAGCGGATTTCGCTTGCGGGGATGCCGTAGTCCTCCACCAGTTTGCGCTTGATTTCGGTGTACACGCTCCAGCCACCTCCGGGCTGATACGTGCCCAAATCCGAAAAAACGAACTGCGTGCCTTTTTGCGCGTCGTACTTACGGTAATACTCCGCTATCGTCTTGGCGCAATGGTTCGCCTTGTTGTCCGGGTGGTCTTCGTAATTCGGGTCAATCATGCGCATGTCCAATGCCATTTTCCGGGCGTAGTCCGTGGCGATGAGCATCTTCGCCTTTTCCTCCGTTTCCGAGAGTGGCGGTCTGCCCAATATCGTCGCGTCGCCCGACTTGGCGAACTGCATCAGCTTTTCGATAAACACCTCTTGGTCCGGGGTGGGCGGTATGTGGTGCAGTATCTCGTTCTTCTTCGGACGGTCCACGCCAATATCCTCCGCCGTGCGGTAATCGGTTATCTCGTTGTAGAACGCCGCCAGTTCCGGCACCTTGATGAAGTAGCGGAAGCGTTCCTTCTGCACGATGTTGTTCGTCACGTTGAACTCGAAGTCGGTGGTCTTTTTGGCGAATATCGCCGCCCATGCGTCGAAGCAGCGGATGTCCTGTTTCTCCAGCGCCTTCGGGCGCAGGTACTTGAACAGCAGGTACAGCTCTGTAAGGCTGTTGGAAATGGTAGTTCCGGAGAGGAAGGTCGCCCCCAAATCCCTGCCCGTCCGCTCCTGTATGGTGCGGATGGCGAACAGCAGGTTCAGCGCCTTCTGGCTTCCCTCGGAGTTGCCCAGCCCCGCCACACGGTCGTGACGGGTGTTGAACGTCAGGTTCTTGAACTGGTGGCTCTCATCGACAAAGAGGTGGTCGATGCCCATCTGCTTGAAGTCCACCACGTCGTCCGTGCGTGACTTGATGGCGTGCTCCACCTTTTCGAGCTTCGCCGTCAGGTTGATTTTCCTTTTCTCCAGTCCCCTCAGCATGGCGCGTGACACGTCCTTGCCCTGATTGCGCAGCACTTCGAGGTTTTCCTCCACCGAGTCCAGCTCTTCCTGCAGGATGCGCTGCTGCAACTCCGGCGACTGCGGTATCTTCCCGAACTGGTCGTGCGACATGATGACGCAATCCCAGTCGTTGTTCTTGATGTCGTTGAAGAAACGCACCCGGTTGGCAGCGGCGAAGTCCTTCTCCGACGCATAGAGGATGCGGGCGTTGGGATATGCCCTGCGGTATGTTTCGGCAATCTCGCGCACGTTGGCTTTCAGACCGATAATCATCGGCTTGTGAACCAGTCCCAGACGCTTCATCTCATAGGATGCGACACACATTATCAGCGTCTTGCCGCCGCCCACTTCCTGGTCGGCGATACCCCCACCATTCATTTTCAGCATCCATACGCAATCCTTCTGGCTTACGTACAGGTCCTTGATACCGAGACCTTTCAGGTCCAAGTCCGGGAACTTCTGGTGCGAGCCGTCGTACTTCGGGCGCACGAAGCAGTTGAACTTGTTGTTGTACATGTCCGTCAGCCGCTTCTTGAACTCCGGCGACTGTTCCTCCAGCCACTCCGTGAAGCCGCCCCGGATTTCATCAATCTTCGCGTTGGCGAGCTGTATGCCCTCGCTGTCGCGCACCTTGATGTCATTGCCGTGCTCGTCCTTGCCGATGCTTTTCATCATGTCCGGGCAGGTGTTGTGCAGGGCGTGTTTCAGCAGGTTCATGCCGTCGTAGTGGCGGTAATAGCCTTTCACCAGAAACTCGTCCGTGATTTTCATCGTCTTGTGGCTGCACGCCACCGCATACTCGTCGATGTTTTCCGAATAGGTTATCCGTACCTCCGTGTCGAACAGGCGGCTCATGTAGGCGGCATACACGCCCGTGGGTATCCACCGTTCCCCGAAATTGAAATCCAAATCCTCAAACGGTATTTGTTCGGGTATGCTTTCGCGCAATGCCGCCAATGACTCCTGCGCCTGCGGCAGCATCCCGTGCCCTTCATTTTCCTTTATCCAGTCTTCCACGTCGGCGGTCTTCTGCACCACGTTCCCTGCGATGAAGCGGTCGGCTATCTCGTAACCGTCCGCCAGCGGGTTGTAGAACACCCGTCCCTTCAACGCTTCCAAGATGTCCGTTTGCGGCAGGTCGCAAAGGGATTCCATGTAGGGCAGGTTCACGCCGCCGTACCGGTTCAGCGAGGCAGACAGGGCTTCTTCGGGCGACTCCACCTCGACAAGCGTTTCCTGCGAGAAGGCGACGGGATGGTCGAAGATGTCCGCCTTGACGAACTGCCCGTTCTCGCCGCGCTCCAGCGAGAGCATGTTGCGCCCCGAAGCGTCCATCAGGATGAGCTTGGCGTTGTGCTTGGCGTTCAGGTTGCCGTAGCGCATGACAAACTCGTCATAGTAGGTGTTCAGGTTGCGGCGTAGCAGGGCGTTTTCCTCGTGGTTTTCCGCTTCATGGGCGTAGAGCCGCTCGTAGGTGTTGCGCAGGTCGATGTAGAGCTGTGCCTTCTGCGCCTGCATCCCCTCCATGTCGAGCGGCTGGAAGGTCGCCCCGTACTTGGTGACATCCTTCAGCACCCCGATTTGGAAGCGGACGCCGCCGGTATATTCCCATACCAGCGAGCCTTCTTTTAGGTGCGCTTCCATGATGCCCTTGAACGGACGGGGCATCATCGCTTCCTCCTTCCTGCGCTGCCGTTCTTCCGGTGTCAGGGCTGCTTCCTCCTCGCGCATCTCCCTTTCCACACGCTCAATCCGTCTTCTTCCCTCTGCCTCAAAGCCGTTCTCTACCGGATAGACCGGATGTATGGATTGCGGTCGGGCTGTATCCGCTTGCTTGGCGGCATTGGCATCCATCTTTTCCTTTCCCATCCGGCGCAGTTCGGCACGCCTTTCGGGTGTGAGTGACATCATCGTTTCATAGAAGCCGTTGATGGGCGGGTTGGTTTCCCAGTCCAGACTGCGGTAAACGGCATCCTCCGGGTCACCGTCTTCGGGTGGAGCGGTAGCACCTTCGGTCTTTCCGTGCATGGGTACTGGCTCTTCGTGCCGTCTTTTCGGTATTCCGTTCGCCCCTTGACGGATGATTTCCTCCATCTCCCGTACCTCTTCGGGGCTGATGGCAGGAGCCGTTTCCGCACTTCTGCCTCTTGCCGCTTCATTTTCTTTTTCCGCCGTTACCCCCTGCCCGTCAGCAGGCATCGGGAACAATGACGGTTGCACCGGCTTCCGGCGTTTGGACTTGGCTCCTTTCTTCCTCTCCGGTTTCAGTCCCCGTTCCGCCAATCTGCGCTCTTCCTGCGTGTAGCCGAACAGGTCATACAAGTCCATTACAGGAGCTTCGTGCTGTTTCGTTTCCACGACCTGCGGTGCGGATTTTACCGCTTCTGCATTTGGCTGTACCGTTTTTTCTTCTATTTCCACCTTCGGCTGTTGTACTTCCTGAACTTGCGGCTGGACGGAAATCGTCTGTGTTTCACGATTTTCAGCCTTGACACCATTGTAACGTTCCAAGTCCAGCCGTGCCGACAGGTCCGCCGACAATATCCGGTACAAGTCCGTGGCGATACCCTCCACGCCGCCGCTGTGCGTATATACCATAGCCGGCTTGCCATAGGGGTCGGTATCCCTTTTCGCGTCGGTGTGGATGATGTATTCCGGGTGGTCAAAAAAATACCCGTTGGTGGAAATTCCCGTATGGTTGTTCTTTACGACATCGCCCAACCTCCTGTCCTCTTCGGAAAGCTCTTCCTTGCCCTCGTTCTTTTGCAGGATAATCAGGTCGCACCCCACCTCCGTGTTGGCATCTTCCGTGAACAGGTTGTTCGGCAGGCGGATGGCGGACACCAGATCCGCCTTTCTCATCATCATGTAGCGTGTGCCGCCGTTGCCCTCCGTATCCAGCACGCCCTGCGAGGTGATGAATGCCACGATACCGCCGTCACGCACCGCGTCCAGCCCTTTCAGAAAGAAATAGGTATGCACCTTCCTTGCCGCTATCTTTTTGAATACCGAGCCATTGGTGTATTCCGGGTCGAACACCGCTATATCCCCGAAAGGGATGTTGGAGATGGCAAGGTCAAACCGGTTCAGGAACGGCTTTTCTATCTTCTCGAAGCCTTCCGTGCGTATCTTCTGCTGCGGGTACAGGTGTCCGAGCATCTTGCCCGTCAGCAGGTCTTTCTCGAAAGCCATGATCTCCGCCTGCGGATTGTCCGACAGTACCGGGGCGATGAACGCGCCCATGCCCGCCGACGGCTCCAGCACGAGCTTCGGTCGCACCTTCTTGTCGTGGAGCACGTCCACGATGGTGTCCGTGATGGCTTGCGGCGTGTAGAACGCCGTCAGCACCGAGGCTTTCAGCGAGTCCACATACCGCTTGTACTCCGTTTCATCCCTGCTGTTTTCCCTGATGATACGGTACAGTTCCACCGTCGGGGCGAACAGTTCGAGGTCGGATTTCGCCCAATGCACGGCATCTGCCAGTTCCTTTGCCGGGTTCAGGATGCACTTCAGCCCTCCGAAGCCGCAGTACCGCTCCAGCAGCGCACGTTCCCTTTCCGTCGGGGTGCGCCGTTCCCGGTCAAGCGTGAACGCCGTGCGTACCGCCTCGATGTTGTCCCTCAGCTTCTGTTTCCTATTGAACGCCATAGGACTCCAGATAAAGCATGACGGTTCCTACCAGCTCCGTGTAGAGCAGGTCATGCGCGGGTGACAGGGCGAAAGTGTCGTCCGACGTGTCGTAACCGGCGAACAGGTTTGTCAAGTAGGGGTAGAGCCTGCGGCAGAACGCCTCGCGGTCGGGTTCCGCCACCTCGTCGGCAAACTCCCTCTCCACGACCTCCGTCAGCAGGGCGTAGGGAGAGAAGTGCAGCCCTTCGAGCAGCACGCGCATGGCTTCCTCGTGGGCGTCCTCCACCGTGCCGCCCGCCAGCCTTTCCTTCTCGAAAGTGGCGGTGGCGGCTTCCTCTCGTCCGGCAATGAAACCGGTATCCGATGCTTTGTCAGGATGGTATTTTCTCAGGTAGTCCAGTAGGTACAGCCCGTAATAGGACAGTTCCGCCGGAACGGTTTTCTTGTTCTGTTTCATCTTTTTATGGATTTAGTGGTGAAAAAATCGGATATTGATATGGATAAAGGAGAAGAAAAAAGGCACCCGGTATCCCTCCGAGTGCCGCCACTAAATCCATGTGAATAACGAGTATCAACGAATTGAAACAGATTACGACATGAATCAGTGGCAAAATTAATCATTATTTTCTTCTTCCTTTCATGTTTGTACTCTTTCTTGTGCCTTTGGTTTCGGGAAAGATGAATTTCGTGTTGAAATCCGCATCGAAGGCGACCGCCGCGCTGAACGGCTTGCCCTGTTTGCTCTTGAAGCCGCTGAGGATGTCCGTCTTTCCTTTCGCCAGCAGGCCGGTCATTTCCGCGTCGGTGAGCGTCCTGCCCGCTATCTGGCGGAACACCGGCAGGGCGCAGTCCGGGTTGTCGCAGCGCACCACCTTGCCATAGAACTGCATCGTGCCCGTGCCGCACTTGGGGCAGGCGCAGCCCGATGCCTTGTGACCAAAGATTTTGTCGCAGGCGAGCAGTTCGGTGGTTATCTTGCGGGTGTAGCCCTCGATGTCGCGCAGGAAAGCCTCGTGCGGCGTCCTGCCTTTTTCTATCTCCGCCAGTTCCTTCTCCCAGCGTCCGGTCATTTCCACATCGGCGATGTCCATGCCCTTCACGATGGAATACAGGGCAAGCCCTTTCTCCGTCGGCACGAGCGACTTCTTCACGCGCACCATGTATTCGCGCCGGAGCAGGGTCTCGATGATGGCGGCACGGGTGGCGGGCGTGCCGATGCCGCAGTCCTTCAACGCCTGCCGCGCTTCCTCGTCCTCCACGCCCTCGCGTCCGGCGGTCTCCATTGCCGCCAGCAGGGTGCTTTCCGTGTGCAGCGGCTTCGGACGGGTCATGCCCGAACTCATCGTGCAGCCGTTCATCGCCAGCGTGTCGCCCTCCTTCCAGTCGGGCAGTACGGTGTCCTCCCTGTCCTCGCCATAGACCGAACGCCAGCCCGCCTTGCGGACGATGCACCCTTTGGTTTCAAACGCTACGCCTTCGCACTCCGCACGGACGGTGGTCGTGTCCTTGACGCACTCCGGGGAAAATGCCTCAATCATGCGCCCCACAATCATGTCGTAGATGAACTGTTCGTTCTTGTAAAGAGCCAGCGGACGGTTCGGGGTCACCAACAGCGCATGGTGGTCGGTCACTTTCGATGCGTCCACGCTGCGGCGGTTCAGTTCGCCCATGCTTTCGATTTTATCTGCAAACGATGAATGAGAGGAAAGCCTGTCGAACAGCAGGGGTACTTCGGCAAACACGTCCTCCGGGATGTAGCGGCTCGACGTTCTCGGATAGGTGACGAGCTTCGCCTCATAGAGCTTCTGCACGAGGTCGAGCGTCTGCTCTGCCGTGAAGCCGTGCTTCGTGTTCGCTTCCTTCTGGAGCGTGGTCAGGTCGTACAGCAGCGGAGGGTTCTCCACCTTTTCCTTCTTTTCGGT
>ENA-ORUX01000701-ORUX01000701.1-human-gut-metagenome-genome-assembly--contig:-NODE-701-length-29975-cov-5.953610_pt1 | contig 29975 bp, 21 predicted proteins | sample MGYA00242087_ERZ509225 | MGnify/ENA primary metagenome ERZ509225 (study PRJEB26280, sample SAMEA2338864) | human gut metagenome | biome: human gut; feature: human-associated habitat; material: faeces... | reverse complement strand
GGGATGCTTCCGCTTCTTAGAAAATGTTCTGGATAGAGCATACCATAAAGTCACTTGATTTTTTAGGACCCATTAGTTCCGCTTTTTACCTTCAAAACCGGAAGTAATAGTTCCGGTCTTGTGCGATATTAAATGTATCAACGACGATTTTAATAAAACAAATTTTTCTCCAAGAAATTTGCTTATTCAGCGTCCGTTAAGGTGCGGAACTAGCGCGTTCTTGCGCTGAATATCGGGTTTGGGCGAAGTCCAACAAGTGTTTTTGAATTTGGATTTGAAAATTGCGAGGTGGTACCGGATTACCCTGCTTGCGGCGATTGCAAACTCGAAAACTTCCTGAGCAAAAAAATAGTCGCCCGCATCAAGTGAAACTTGAAAATGGACGGTCTTGATCGCAAAATGATTTTCGAATTTTGGAAAGTATGTTGAGAGGTTTCATAGCGCCCGCAAGCAGTGCTTTCGTATGTACAAAAGCACCGTTTCGGTAACTTGTTGGGGGACACCCCAAGCCCCTTTTAGTGCTGTTGATCATCATTCAGAGCAATGCCCAACAATGCACGCAACACAAAAGTGTGTTAAAGTGTGCGTTAAAACAGAGAAAAGCCGCCTAGATTTCTACGAATCTAAGCGGCTTTTCTTGGAGTTGGTGACAGGAGTTGAACCTGCGACCTCCGGGTTATGAGAAATTCAAAGTTTGTGCGTTAGCGTGTTATTTTGTTGGGCTTGGTGGTGTTATGTACCAAGGCTCGGAATAGATTTTGTCCCATGTGTACAAAAAGGTGCTATATGGTGCTGACCTGTTCCAAGCCCTTTTGGGGGCAAATCGGTGAAACGGATTCTGACTCACACCGTTCAAATAAATGCGCAGCTTTGGTTCCATTGAGAAATGCGGATACCAACATCACGAGGTTTTCGCACAGGAAAAGCCCAACGAACCAGTATATAGGTTGGCAAGAAGTTGTACGCAGGTGCCACGCCGCAGCAGCCCCACACACCGCCCCTGTCACCGCGAGAGGGGTACGTTCGCAACGCATCGGCACGGTGCCCGTCCGGCCAAATGCCGCCCTATCCGCCAAGCGTAAAAACCCGGATTTTACCGACGGAATCTTGCCGTGATGCGTACAACTAATACCGGAGAGTACAACTTACGATTACACCCAGCCAAATCGATACTGTATACAGTGTGTGATTTTCACAAGGTGTACCCCGCTTACAGCTTTGCAGTCAGACTTTTCTCAATCAGCGCCAGCACACGGGCGGCGGCGCGGCGAACCTCGGCGGGGGTGATACTGCCATCGGTCAAGCCGGTCAGCACGGCGTCACGGTCGGCATCGGCGCCGGGCATCATCAGATCGACCTGTGCATGCAGGGCGGCAGCGGGGTCGTACTGCGTTCCCCAGTCGGTCATCACAAGACCCTTGTAGCCCCACTCACACCGCAGAATATCAGTGATAAGGTCATGGCGGCAGCCGGAGTAGGTGCCGTTGAGCTTATTGTAGCTCGTCATCAGCGCTAAGGGTTCGCTCTCTTTGACGGCGATTTCAAAGCCGCGCAGGTAGATTTCCCGCAGGGCGCGCTCGCTGACGGCAGCACGGTTGTCCTCCTGATTGGTGCGACCGGGAGGATTCGAACCTCTGGCCTTCCGGGTCGGAGAACTACGACAGGGTGGTATAGACTGACGATGAAACGTGAATTTTGTTGGTTCTGCACATTTGCCGCCAAAACAAGAAAAAGCCCATTGTTGATTGTCACAACAGGCTTTTTCGGTGTTTTGCAGTTCCTCTGCACAGTAGTGGTCAAACGGTGGTCAAAATGGAGATAATCTAAAATGATTTCAGAAAGCGCATCACTAAGTCTATCATAGAAATCGATGATAGGCGTTGTTCAATTGAAATTACTCACTTCCTAGCTATCGAGCCAGCAAATCTTTGGTTTGCCGTCCACAAACATGATGGGCAGCCAGACGTAATTGGCAGGGAAGTGTTGGCGCTGTCCGGCAGGGGACTGTTCATCATACTCTGCATTTCTTCCGAGGCTGTCTTATAATGCTCCAAGCCAAAACTTTGCGCAGCGCAGCGCTCCAGAGTATCAGCCAGCTTTGCGTCAACAGGGTAATCCGGTACCCAGCGGTCAGCTAATGCAATATACTAGTCTTGCTTGCGAGGAACTTTGAAAATCTGTGAGATTTGGCTGTTGAACGATGCACAGCTTGCATCATTTATATGTGGTCACAGATACTGAAAAACGGCGCATCGGAAACGGCGCTGTCGCTTTCGTATGGTCAGCACCCATATAGACATGAACCGCCGTTGTGCCGTCAAGGGCAATGTCAAAATCATCGACTTTATGCCCAAAGGGGGCGGTAACGCTGCGCTTCTGCCATGACACACATACTGGGCAGAAACCGATCAAACGCGGCACGGCCTTCCCCAAAAGAGAAAATCTCACGCAGGGTGCCATTTAGAGAAAGTTCGACTTCACATATGGATCAGCTCTCTTTTTTGATTTTATTGAGTGCCGCATTCAACTGTTGCACATCTGCGGGGGTGATGGACTTTGCGACCTGCTTTAGAATGGAGCGCAAAGATGTGCGTGCCATTTGACTTTCCATCTCCGGCGGCATTTTTACATTTTTTGCAACATCCCCATAGGTGTTGGATGCCTTAACCATAAGGGAAGAAAGAAGTTTGTTGGCAGCAGGAGATTTCTGCAGAGTCTCCATTGAGTCCATAATGGAGTAATAGCCCTCTTTCATAAGCTCTTCCGGCTTATCGAACCAGTTTTCGACTTGCCCCTCGGCGCGGTAGGTCGGGTCGGGTTTGTCTGCCCTTGTAATTGTCATGCAGTCGGTGCAGCTGCCCGCCACGGCCTTGATTTCGTGCGTGCCGGAGATGGGCACCGTAAACTTGAAAATCTTGTCGCCGTCCTGCGCGGCAAACTCTTTGCCGTCCACAAACAGCGTGACGCGGGGCTGGTTGGAGTAGACCTTGATTTCGGTCTGGCTCTCCGCGCGGTGGACGTAGCGGCGTCCGCAGAGATGCACAAACGGGTCGCTGCTCAAATATGCCTTATAGATAAAGTAGGCGTCCTTCTTCGTCTTGCGGTCGAAGGTCACAAGACCCTTCTGGTTTTGACCAGGCTTGCCGCCCTCACCGCGACCGTCCGCGCCGAAGTCGAAGCCGTTCCAGACGTGCATTGCCCAGATGTAAGGGCGCTCCGACCACATTTTGAGCATATGCTCGTGGTAGACGGCTTGGTAGCTTTCCGACCAGTCGCCGCGCTCCGGGCGGGCGCTCTGGTAGGCGGGGTTTGCGTCCGCGCCGAACTCCGACAGACCGATGACGCGGTCGGGGTGATTTTTGTGGAACGTGTCAAAAAATTCATCGTTCTGCTGCAATTCACCCAAGTACCAGCCGTAGTAGAGATTATAACTGCAAATGTCGGGCAGCTGCACAAACGGGTCGTTGGGATCCAACATAAAAGCGTGCGCCATTGTGGTGGGGCGGGTGGCGTCCAGGCGATGGCAGAGGTCGTTCAAAAGGCGATGGTTCGCCGTCAAGTTTTCTGTCACGCCGGTAGTGACGGTAATCTCATTGGATAAGCCCCAGCAGATAATGGACGGATGGTTGTAATTTTGTGTTACAAGTTCTTCCATTTGGCTCAGCGTGTTGGCAGTGGCTTCGGGCATATGCTCGGTGATGTAGGGGATCTCTGCCCACGCGACAAGACCGTATTTGTCGCAGAGGTCATAGAAGTATTGCGCGTGCTGGTAGTGGGCAAGGCGCACGGTGTTGGCGCCCATATCCCGCAAAATCTGCATATCCTCCTCATGCTCAGCGGCGGTCAGGGCATTGCCGAGTCCTGCGCGGTCCTGATGCCGCGCCGCGCCCACAAGGCGGACATTTCTGCCATTGAGCCAGAAGCCTGTATCCGGCTTGAACGCGATTTTGCGGCAGCCGAAGTTGACCGCCACGGCGTCACCGTCGGGCAGCGAGGCAGCTACACTGTACAGATACGGGTCCGCCACGCCGTCCCACAGGTGGACGTTTTCAATGTGGAACACGGTCACAGCCTTGCCGCCCTGCACGGCGGCAGTCTGCTCCACGACACCCTCGATGGCAAACAGCACCTCGGTGCCGTCGGGCGTATTTTCACAGGTAGCTTCCACCGTGACGGCGGCACTGTGCAGGTCGTCAGACACCTCCGGCGTCACGCGCAGGGCGGGCGCACCGTGGTTATCCAGCGCAAAGTGACTGTGTGGTACAATAAGGATATGTACATCGCGGTAGATGCCGCCATAGAAGGTAAAGTCCGCTTTCTGCGGGTAGACCGTGCGGTTGGCGCTGTTGTCCACGGTCACAGTCAGCGTGTTCTGCGCAGCCAGCGCGGGGGTCAGGTTGACGCGGAAAGTGGAATAGCCGCCCGCGTGGCGCGTCAGCTCTTGGTCGTTCAAGGTGACGACTGCCGTCATGGCGGCACCCTCAAATTCCAGCCAGACCTCCTCATCGTCGGCGTGTGCGGGGGCAGCAAATTCCTTGGTATAGGTGCAGGTCCCGCGGAAGTAATCGTTGCCGCCGTCGGTGCCGTCGGCGGCGTTCCATGTGTGGGGCAGGGTCACAGCCACCGGTGCCGCGCCGGGTTTTGTGAACTGCCAATGGGAATTGAAATTCAATGTGCTGCGCATACAAAACTCCTTATTCGAAATCGCTCAATTTCCAGCTGTCACGCCAGTAGATCTTCGGCTTGCCTTCCTCAAATGTGATGGGCAGCCAGACGTAATTGGCGCGGGAAGTATTGGCGCTGGTCAGCATCGGGCTTTGCATCATGGTTTGCATTTCTTCGGACGTTGCCTTGTAGTGTTCGGGGTCAAAGCGTTGTGCGATGCAGCGCTCCAGCAGATCCGCCAGTTTAGCATCCACGGGGTAGTCCGGCACCCAGCGGTCAGCCAGCGCAATGTAGAGGTCGCGCTTACCGGGAACTTTGAACACCTGCGAGATTTGGCTGTTGAAGGACGCATGGCTCGCGTCATCTGCGTGCGGGTCACCGATGCTCACAAACGGCCTGTCGGGCGCGTCGGACACGGCGCTGTCGCTCTTGTTCGGCACATACCCGGTCATGCCGGAGGTCAGCATATACCACTTGCCGCCATGCTCAAACACAGCCGGCGCTTCGCGGCTGAACGGCGCGTGCAGACCCTCGTACTGCCAGCAGATTTTTTCTTCCGCCTCCAAGAAGTCCCGCGTCAGGCGCATCGTCAGCTGACCGTTGTGGTTTGCGTCCATATAGAGATATGCCGTATCGCCGCAAACGGCAATGTCAAAGTCACCGACCTCGCAGCCAAACGGGCGGTAGTGGGCTTTGACAATTTCATAGGGACCTAAGAATTTGTCGGCCTGCAAGACCGTAAAGCAGGCATCGGCACCGCAGTGCTTGATCCAACAGACATACTTGCCCGTGTACGCGCATTTGACAATGTGCGGGCGGTCAGCGCGGGACGTGGGATACAGCGGCGCATCCTTGTCGGTTAGATCGGGCTGGATGAACAAGCCCAAATCTTCCCAGTTACACAAGTCGGTGGATCGGTAGGCGCGCATTCCCCATGTCCAGACCGGGCATTTGCCGTCGGTGTGATCCTTGTTTTCGCCATACCAGTAGTAGACGCCGTCGTCGTAATACAGCGCGCCGCCGTGGGCTTGGATGCGGCGACCGTTGGTGTCGCGCCAGACCTTGCCGGGGTAGATGGCGTCGCGGGGCGGTTCCGGCACGACCTCAGCCCCGTCGGGGGTCAGCGGTGTGTCGGACATTTCCGGCTCGGCACTGTACAGTTCGAGCGCACACAGGGCTGCGTCCAGCGCGTCGGCAGCTTCGTCGGGGATAGCTCCGCCCGAAAATTGTATGATTTTACGAACGGAGAAGCCCAGTGTTGCGGGCTGTTTTTCCGCCATAGTGCGCATACCGGGCATGATTTTGTCAAACGCGGCACGGCTTTCTTCATAGGTAAAAATCTCTTTCAACGAGCTATCAAGTGAAAGCGTAACCTTCTGCATGGTTCATCCCTCTTTCTTGATTTTATTCAATGCGGCGTTCAGCTGTTGGATCATCGCGGGCGGCACTGTGCAGGTCGTCAGACACCTCCGGCGTCACGCGCAGGGCGGGTGCACCGTGGTTACCCAGCGCAAAGTGACTGTGCGGTGTTGCCTTAACAATTAAATGTATAGTGACCGCTGCCGACCGCATGCTGTGTGCCATCCGGCAGAATGATTCTGGCGGTGGTATTACAGGGAATGTCGGCGGTTAAGATGAATTGTCCGCCTTCACGTTTCCAAGACACATATACGGTTCCATTCTCCGTTTCAAAGCTACGCTTGGCCCATGTCAAGCTTTTGTCCGGCTGAGGATGAATCATAAGCCGCCGATAGCCTGTATCATCTTGGTCTACGCCGCCAATGGTGCGGAAAATCCAATCGTCTACCGTGCCGTAGGTATAATGATTGAAGCTCTCTTTTTTAGGCGTTCCATCGGGCTGATACATCTCCCAGCTTTCCCAAATTGTAGTGGCACCGCGCTTTACCTGCGCCAGCCACGACGGAGACTCTGTCTGGTACAAAAGCGTATAGGCGAGTTCGCGCTGCCCGCCGATGCAGAGCGCATCCAGCAAATAGGGCGTGGGTAAAAATCCTGTGTCAAGGCGGTCGCCGTTTGCATGAATGATTTCTGCCAGTTTTGTACCGAATTTGTCCACCCATGCATCCGGCACAAGCCCAAAGACCAACATCAGCACATAGGCACCCTGCCGTTCATACCTTAAAACACCGTCTGCCGTAATAAGTGCTGCCCGGATCGCGTGTTTCATCTTGTCGGCTTCTTCTTGATACCGAACAGCATCCTCTTCGCGCCCTAAAACGGCGGCAGCCTGTGCCATTTTGTGGACGACCAGCCAGCCGAAAATCGGCGTTGTATAGGCAGAAGTTATAGCCATTGTGGTGAATAACTGCTCTTGAGGTGCTCCGGCAAGGCTGGGCACCAGCCACTCACCAAACTGGAATCCGGTGTCCCACAGATGTTCTTCCACTTCATCGGGCAGGGTGCTGTTCGGTGCGTGAATACGGGCACGGCTGATAACATAGTCGCACCAGCCCTTCATGCTGTCATACTGCTTTTCAAGGATGCGGATATTGCCGGTGACTTCGTACATGGCCATCGGCACCGTCACGGCAGCATCACCCCAACCGGCACTGCACACGGGACCGCCGCATCCGGTTTGCTCCCCAATCTGAATGCCGGCATAGTGGTAGATAGCCACATCCGGAACCGTAAAGGGAATCGAGCCGTTTTCGCGCTGGTCCACACACAGGGATCGCAGCCACTGGGTCAGAAACGGCGTGACATCCTCATTCAGCAAGGCGGTTTTGGCATACAAAGAGATATCGCCGGTCCATCCCGCCTTTTCGCGTTGGGGACAGTCGGTGGGAATGGACATCATATTCGCACACTGGCTCCAGCGAGTGTTTTGGTATAAGCGGTTTAAATCTGCATTGGAACATTCAAAGGTTCCGGCATTTGTTTTTTCGGTAGAAAGAACGACAGCCACAAATTGCTTGGCAATCGGATTTTCCACCCCGCTGACACGCAGATAACGGAATCCGTGAAAAGTGAACCGCGCCTCAAATGTTTGCGGCGTACCGTCGGAAATGAACACGTCTTTTTGCTCGGTTACGCCCATTGCACTGTCGATGTTGTTGAAATAGTTTCCCTTTGCGTCAACTGCTTCAAAATGTTCTAACGTCACTGCGGCACCTGTCGGCAAATCCACAGTCACACGGGCGCGACCTGCGACGACCTGTCCAAAATCCACGATCGTCTCGCCCTTGGGGCTGGTATAAACACACTGTGCGGGCAATTCTTTTACGCAGATCACCGGGTCGTCAAACTGCGGGTATAAAACGGAATCGCTCTGCTTTGTATCTTTGACAGCGGGCAGCCAGTCAGCAGCAGTAAAACCGGGCATATCCCAGCCGGGCAAAGCCAGACGCGCGTCATAGAGTTCTCCATCAAAAATATCCGAGGCACGCACAGCGCTCTCGTGTGTCAGCACGCCTTCGTCGGAGCAAATACGGGTGTGTGTGCCATCGGCATTTTCAATTTCAAGTTGGAACAACACCGTATGGTCGGGCTGCAAGCCATCGATGGGCGGCTGTGTCTGCGAGCAGCAATACCAGCCGTCGCCGACTTCCATGCCCAGTACATTTTCGCCGATATGCAAAAGTGCCGTTAAATCGTAAGTCTGAAAGCACAACAAACCCTTGTAAGATGTGTGTTCCGGGGCAAACTCCCGCATATCGGGGCGTTTTCCGTTTACGGTCAGGCGGTAAACTCCAAGGCAGGTGGCATATAGCCGCGCACGGCGGGGTGCAGCGCTAAGAGTAAACGCGCGACGAAACAGCGTGGCCGGCGGCTGTGTGCCGAACCCTTTTTTGCGCTGCACATAGGCGCGGGGTGTGCGCATCCAATCGGCTTTCCATTCCTTGGAAGACAGCGAGGTTTCAAAGCTGCTTTCGGCGGTGGTGTTTTCGCCATGATTATCCCATACAGTCACTGCCCAGCGGTAGAATGTTTGCGGTCGCAGAAGATCGGGACCGCAAACAAAAGCGTTGCATGCTGTTTCCACCCGCCCACTGTCGAAGCAAACCGTATCGTCTGCATAGATCCGTAAGCGATATGCGGCTTGCATTGTGTTCGGCTTTTCACTTTTCAGTTTCCAACCGAAATAGGGCTGCTCGGCAGAGTTGATGCCGAGAGGGTTCACACGATGATTCACGGAAAGGGCATAGAGATTCATAGGAAGCACCCATCTTTCTGTATTGTATACCCTACAGTATAAAGTGCTGCTTCCGCGAAGAAAACAAAATAAATGGCGTTTACGTATACTAATTCGACTTTCTTTGGCAAAAAAGCCAAACAAAATACGCAAACGCCATTTTTTACATAATTCTAAGTACCGAAGCGCTGCTTGAGCCGTAAGGCGGGAATTGTGCGGTGTTGCCTTTATTCCCTGTTTGCTTTTACATTGAGGCGGAAAGGATGTGTGTCAATTTTTCCTCGTCCTGTGGAAACTGGCAGACGATTTTTCCCTTTCTCAGCAGTTCCTCATTCCCGGCTAACGCGGCGAACAGATATTTGGACAGGGTGGATTTCAGATTCAGCTTGTCGCCTTCCTGGGTACAAAACAGTACCTCCCCACGGCATTGCTGTACCGCCTCCAGAAAAGCGGCAAAATCTGTATGGCTGGTCAAGGTCATGGTTTGTTTCCTCCGTTATTGCGGTACTCCGTAGGGCTGCATCCGATTACCTTGCGGAATACGGCGGTAAAATAGCTGCGGGAACTATAATGCAGTTCCTCACTGATTTGTTGCAGCGTTTTGTCTGTTTCTGTTAATTGAACACAGGCGTATTGTATTTTGGCGTGATTGATGTAATCTGTCATCCGCTGTCCTGTCTCGCGGTAAAATTTCTTTGTCAGATAGTAGGAAGTGTAGCCCACCGCAGCGGCTATGTCATCCAGCAAAATGTCATCGGTCAGATGGCTATGCACATAGGCACAAATCTCCTGAACAGCATCGGATAGAGCCGGATTCATGCGGCAGTCGTGGACGCGGTGAACGAAGTCCGATACCATTGCGCTGTTGACTTCAATCAGCCCTACGTCGGTACATTGTTCAATAGCACGGATGTACTGCACCTCCAGCTGTTTTGCAACGCGGGGGGAAAGCCCGCCCTCCATGGCAGCACGGGCACAAAGCGCTGTGAAAATAATAGCGGTATCTTTGCTTTCCCTCAGGGGATTGCCCAAATTATAGGCATCTTTATCCGCAAAACGTTCCATGCCTTTACGATTATCCGAATAGTAAATGTTTCCCTCGCGGATTCGCTGCATGATTTGTGCTTCCACCACGCGGGCACGGTCCGGATCCCAAGGGTAGGGAGACTTTTCTTTATCGGGAATTATGTTGCTTCGATTTTGCAGACGGATACTCCCTACATCCAGAGTTTCCTCATAGAGAACCCAATGCAGCATTTTGATATATTGATGCAGCGTAGATAAAGGCAAAATCGGAACCTGTTCCAATTTTTCCATAATGGTTGCGGTCAAGGACACCGACAGATTCATACCGCGCAAGCAATTTTGGAGAGTCTGCAAAGAAGCTGCGGCATCAAACACGGGTCCCAATATTACCAGATAGCTGGCATCATCGCCGTGCCATACGCACTCAGCGACCCAAAGCATACCGATAGGGTCGCTCATCAAAATGGGAGCATGGCTTTCGGGACCATGAGCAATAGCATAGTCGAGGCACTGCCCTAAATCCAGAAATAAACGGAACTCCTTCTCAGCCGGGCAGGTGCAGGTGTACAGCTGTTTTTTCATCCCAAAGCACCATAAGCTCAGTCCGCAAGCGCTGTTCGCCATGTGGGCAAACAAATTGAGCCGTTCTTCGGCGATAGTTAAGACATTGTCCACTGCGCGACCTCCTTTTGCCTTTCTACTACTGGTATTATAGCAGAACGCAGCCACATTAGAAATAGCTATTTAGCGTTTGCAGAAGATAATTGGCGCTTTCCGGCAAACGAAGCCAAATATATTTCTCTTGCGCCAATTTTTGTCTGTTAAGATGACGAATCCTCTGATACAATAAGACCACAATCGATTGATACGGTAAGCCTCTACCACACGAGTTAAAGGAGAAATCATTATGACAAAAGAAGAAAAGCTGGCGCGCAAGCAGCAGCGCAAGGCCGAAAAAGTCGGTTTGGGCAAGCTGATTTTGTGGAACTCCAGTTCCTGTTCCGTAGCATTGTCCACACTAATGCTTGGCTATTCCACGTTCTATTGTACCGAGGTACTGCAGCTTGCCCCTGCTCTGGTGGGCACACTGTTCATGGTCAGCAAAATTTTTGACAGCTTTACCGATATCGTTGCGGGCTTTATTGTCGACCGCACGCAAACCCGCTGGGGTAAGGGTCGCCCGTATGAGATTTTTATGTTGTTCCTGTGGCTGTCCACATGGCTGCTGTTCAGCTGCCCGACGAGCTTTGCTACTGCGGCCAAGTGCGTCTGGATCTTCTGTATGTACACCTTTATGAACTCCATCTGCGTTACGTTCCTGAATGCCAACAATGTTGTGTACATGGTTCGCGCCTTCGAAAACAAGGAACAGCAGTCTAAAATCGTTGGTTACGGCAGTCTTTTTACGATGGCCGGCGCAATGGTATTTAATGTCTTGTTCCCCACGGCAATGGCAAAGGTCGGAACCGATGCCGTCGGCTGGAGCCGTCTGGTCGGTATGATCGCTATCCCGTTGACCGCAATCGGTATGCTGCGCATCCTTACCATTCCTGAAAAATTCACCCCCGTCTCTGAGAAAAATGGCGAACAGACACATCTTAAAGACCTGTTGCCTCTGCTGAAGGAAAGCCGCCCGGTTCTTATTATCTGCATGGTTCGTTTTGTACAGAACATTGCCACGGGCTTGGGTGTCGGTACTTACTACTGGCAGTACATCATCGGAAACCTTGGAATGATGGGCGTTGCCTCCGTGACCACGATTCTGGTATTGCCGCTGGCTTTTGCCCTGCCCGTATTGCGCAAAAAATTTGGTATGGCCGGTATGTCTATCATCGGTATTTTGGTAGGCTGCATCGGCTCCCTTGCAATGTTCTTTGCAGGCGGCAACATGGTATTCGTTCTTGTGGCGACTCTGCTCGTTTCTGCCGGTGCCGTGCCGCTGAATATGATGTTCAATATGTTTATTGCCGATGTAGCTGACTACAACGAATGGAAAGGCTTTAAGCGTATGGAAGGCACGATGGGCAGCTTGACCGGTCTTGCCGGCAAGATTGGCAATGCATTTGGCGGCTTCCTGATGGGCGTTTTGATGAGCGCTTCCGGCTATGTCGGTGGTGCTGCTGTGCAGGTCGGTTCTGCCATTATGATGATTCGTGTACTTGCATCCGTTGCTCCGCTGGCTCTCATGCTTGTTGTTGCTGTGATTCTGCGCTTCTACACCGTAGATAAGCAGATGCCCCAAATCAAACAGGATCTTGAGGCTCGTGCCGCTGCGACCACGGAAGCAGCCGCTGAATAAAATACTGGCAATACCGCATAATTCTAAGTGCCGATACGGCGAGCGAGGTACGGCAGATGCTAAGCCAAAAGCGCAGATAATACTGGATGTCTTATCGAGCATTTTGGCAACGCAGATGCCGTGCCGCAGCCGCCGGAGCGGTGCTTAAGCCGTAAGGCGGGAATTGTGCGGTATTGCCTACTGTTTTTGCGGGCAGGGAATCTTCTCTGCCCGCTTTTTAGAAGGGAATATGAGTAATGTACGATGCATTTTATCCCGGTCAAGTGTGGCTGGATACAAACGGGAACCGCATTCAAGCACATGGCGGCTCACTGATTTATCTCGATGGTGTGTACTACTGGTACGGCGAAAACAAGGAAAAAACGGACAAGGCTGCGGGCATCTGGCACTGGGGCGTTCGTTATTACGCATCTACAGATTTGTATAACTGGGAGGATCGAGGTCTGCTCATCCCGCCTGTGACGGATGACCCGAACAGTTCGCTGCACCCCACTTCTATGATGGATCGTCCGCACATCCTTTATAATGCACGGACCCAAAAATATATCTGTTGGCTGAAAATTATGGAGAAAGACCAGACGCAGACCGAAACAGTGCTTATGGCAGACTCCTTCTTTGGTCCGTATACCATTGTGAGGGAAAAACTGCGCCCACTTGGTATGAGTGCGGGTGACTTTGACTTGGCTGTAGCACCGGACGGAAAAGCGTATTATTTCTTTGAACGCGTACATTCTGAGACGATCATCGCCGATTTGACGGAAGATTACACCGATGTGACCGGCTATTACTCCACGCATTTTCCCCACAAAGGACCGCCCCATGTGCGGGAGGCTACGGCTCATTTTATACGGCATGGAAAACACTATTTGTTGACTTCCGGCACAACCGGGTATTTCCCGAATCCGTCAGAGGCAGCCATGGCTGATACATGGCACGGTCCTTATACGGTACAGGGTGACCCGCATATTGGTGACAAGACAAAAACGAGCTTTCACAGCCAGATTTCGTCGGTATTCAAGGTTCCGAACAAAAAGGACTTGTACATTGCCTGTGCCGACCGCTGGATGCCGAATGCACCGGATTACGACTACACGCATTATGGTCCGCTTTACGACAGACTCTTTGATCCGGACGTGGAGAAAACGCCTGCGGATTGGGCGCTGCTTGCCAATTTGCCGCAAGAGGATACGCGCAATGCCGACTACGTTTGGCTTCCCATCCTTTTTGACGGCGATAATGTGAAGATTGAATGGCGGGACAGCTGGAAACTGGAAGATTACGAGTAAAGGAAATACGATTATGCAGAAATACCAAGATAGCAGTCTTTCCCCGGAAGAACGTGCAAGTGACCTGCTGGCACGGATGAATTTGGATGAAAAATTTGGTCAGATTCAATGCTACAATGCCATTGATTCTTTTCTTGGCAAATCGGTGGAGAAGCAGAACCCCTACGGTGTCGGTCAGGTTTGCATTTTGATTGCGACTATGCTGGACGATGTGGGCAGCGTAGCGGGACTTATTACAAGGCTGCAGAAACAAATCATGGAGTCCGGCAAACATCATATCCCCGCAATTTTCCATATCGAGACATTAACGGGTGTGATGGTGACAGCGGCGACTTCTTTTCCCTGCGGGCTGGGGCAGGCTTCCACATGGGACCCGGAGCAGCAGCAGAAAATGGCAGCCTGCATTGCCCGACAGGGACGCGCTATGGGAATCAGTCATGCGCTGGCTCCTGTGTTCGATATCTGCCGTGACCCGCGCTTTGGTCGTATGGGAGAAACCTACGGTGAGGATCCGACCCTTGCCGCTGCGATGGGGACAGCCTATGTGAAAGGCTTACAGGATAAACATCGTATGAGTGCCTGCAGCAAACATTTTCTTGGGTTTATGGCAGGACAGGGTGGAATCCATACGGCACAGGCAGTCGCTTCCCCGCGTGAACTGCGTGAAGTTTATGCCAAGCCGTTTCAGGCAGCCATTACAGATGGAAAACTTGACAGCGTAATGAACTCCTATGCTGCCATTGATGGGCAGGTCCCGGCAGGCAGTAAGGCAATTCTGCGTGATCTGCTGCGCAGTGAGATGGGCTTTAACGGTGTAACTGTGTCGGATTACAGTGCTGTGGAACAGCTGGAATCGACTTATCATCTGGCTGAGAGTCCTGCCGATGCAGGCCGCCTTGCGCTGGAAGCGGGTATGGATCAAGAGCTTCCGACCATTGCGGCTTATAACGATGAACTGAAAGAAAACATTCGCAGCGGTGTTGTGCAGGAATCGCTGCTGGACGAAGCGGTGCTGCGTATTCTGACTATGAAATTCCGTTTGGGTCTGTTTGAAAACCCCTTCCCCGCTGAAAATGTACAGGCGGAAATCACTCCCGCAGATACGGCGCTGAACCGCAAAATCGCGCAGGAGTCAATGATCCTGCTGAAAAACGACGGTGTCTTGCCACTGGCAAAGAGCGTAAAAAAGGTGGCTGTTATCGGCTGGCACGCTGACAGTGTCCGTGCCTTATTCGGCGGATATTCGGCACTGGCCATGAAAGAAAATACGCTGGGCGTTAAGATGAGCATGGCCGGCATCCGGGCCGATGCGGATTCTCCGGCTACGGAAAATGCGGTGCAGAAGACATATCCGGGAAGCGAAGTCGTTATGGAAAACCCCGGTATCGAGCCGCTGGCACGGCGCTGCTATCCCGATGCGTATAGTATGCTGGGGGCATTGCGCCTTGCTGCCCTGCATACAGAGTTTCTGTATGCACAGGGATACCCCTATGCCGGCAATGAGGAAAGCGGTCATGATGCGGCACTGCAGATTGCAAAAGATGCCGATTTGGTGATTTGCACTTTGGGCGGTCATTATGGCTGGAATGCGTCCTGCACAACGGGCGAGGGTATTGATGCCATGCACATTGGACTGCCGGTCTGTCAGGAACGCTTTTTAGAAAAATTGGAATCGCTGCACAAGCCGGTTGTCGGCGTTCACTTTGACGGTCACCCCATCAGCAGCGATACGGCAGACCGCGTATGCAACGCGATACTGGAGGCATGGGCTCCCGGTGCGCAGGGCGGTGAGGCCATTGCCGCGCTGTTGACCGGAACGGCGAATCCCTGCGGCAAGCTGCCCTGTACAGTGGCACGCCATGAGGGGCAGATTCCTGTGTACTACAACCACCCGACAAATACCTGTTACAGTATGACAGGAGGCACGCCGAAAAACGCCTATATCGATGGAGCGCACACGCCACGCTACTGCTTTGGTCATGGACTGAGTTATACAAAATACGAGTACGATACATTGCGGTTGGAAAAGGACGCTATTCAGGCCGACGGTGTACTGAAAGGGCAGCTGCATGTGCGCAACGCAGGAAATAAAGCCGGCACAGAAATCGTGCAGTTTTATGTGCATGATGTGGCGGCAAGCATGGTACGTCCCGTTAAAGAACTGGTGGGGTTTGCCAAAGTGAATCTGCAGCCGGGTGAAGAAAAAACGGTCTGTCTTTCCCTGCCAATGAGCCAACTGGCTTTTCTGGATGCCGATATGCGTTGGAAAGTCGAACACGGGAAAGTCGAGCTGATGGTCGGGGCATCCTCTGAGGATATTCGAGGGAAAGCGGAGTTCATGATTGTGGGAGATGCTTATCCCGATGGCAAAAATCGCAGCTTTGTAGCTGACACAAAAATCATGTAAAGGTAAATTGACAATGCAAAGATTGGATTTTAACACCGGCTGGCATTTTAGCTGCCCCGATGGTCGCGATTTTGATGTGACCCTGCCGCATGACGCCATGCTCAACACCCCGCGCAATACCGAGCCGGGGTTTACATGGTTTCTGCTGGCAGGCTGGCGCGGCAACGATTATACCTATACAAAGAATCTGCACATCACGTCGGAACTTATAAATAAGCACCTTGTACTGGAATTTGAGGGTGTATACTGCATGACGACGGTGACAGTGAATGACCGCCCCGCCGCCGAAAAAGCTTACGGGTACACGCCATTTACGGTGGAACTGGATGGACTTCTGCGCGAAGGCGACAATACAATTGAAGTCACCGCCCATGTGCCGCAGGACGGTCATAATCGTTGGTACACGGGCGGCGGTATTTACCGCCCGGTGCATCTGCTGGTGGGTGAGGACGCCTATATGGAACGATACGGCGTGCGTGTCACAACGTTGTCTGTCGCACCCGCTTGCGTGCGGGTCGAGGTAATGACCCACGGCGGTGACTGTGCCGAGGTGCGAATCGCCGAGAAAAACGGGAAGGAAGTGGTTTGCGCCAAAGCAGCTGTTGCAGACGGACGCGCTGTGGTCGAACTGGAGATTCCGGACGCAAAGCTCTGGAACGCCGAACATCCGAATCTGTATCTTGCCGAAGTCACCCTGTACAGTGGCGGAAAAGCAGTTGACACGGTCACGGAATCGTTTGGTCTGCGTGCAATTGAAATTGACCCCGCACGTGGATTGCTTATCAATGGGGAACCGACGTTTTTGCGCGGTGGCTGCATCCATAATGATATGGGCGTTATCGGCGTTATCAACAATGATGCCACCGAACTGCACCGCGCCCGCAATATCAAAAAGGCCGGGTTCAACGCAATCCGCAGCGCCCACCACCCGATGAGCCGCAGTCTGATGAAAGCTTGCGACGAAGTGGGTCTTTATGTGATGGATGAGGCGTTTGACTATTGGTATCGTATGAAGTCCCCCAATTCCCCTTATAACCGATATTTTATGCAGGACTTTAAGGTCGATACAGCCGCAATGGTGCAGGATGCCTACAATCATCCCAGTGTGGTGATTTACTCCATCGGCAACGAAATCCCGGAGGCCGGCGGTGTAAAGGGCGTGCGCGTCGGCAAGGAAATTGTAGATGCCATTCATGCGCTGGATACGACCCGTCCGACCACTTTATGCCCCAGCGTACATTGGCTGCGGGAATATCTGGACGGCACGCCTTATCTGACAACCGATGAGGACGAATGGATGCGCGATGACCCAGAACGGCAAAAGGCGGATTGGATGCACTATGCGTCCATCTTCCGCAGCGCAGTCAACAATCTGCCTGACAACGAGAAAGGGCAGGTTTACCCGGAAACCTACATCCGCATGGATGAAGATGCCACAAAAAACCTTTACCCTTATTTGGATATTGCCGGGTATAACTACTATGAGGATCGGTATGAGGTATTGCACAAACTCCACCCGGAACGTGTACTGCTGGGTACCGAAACCCGCCATACCATGCTGCCGGATACGATGAAGTTTGCCAAGACACACCCCTACTTGATCGGCGATTTTGTCTGGACATTGCAATCTCACTTGGGTGAAATCAACTGCTGCGACCTGCACTATGAGGAAAACGAGGAACACAAAAGCTACCCGTGGGTCACAAACCACGGCGGCGTGCTGGATTTGACAGGGCAGGCAGAGCCGTCGCTGCATCGTTATGAGTTTATTTGGGGCGGCTTTTTAGACAAGCCTGTACACGCGCTGTACCTTGCCAGCCAGCCGCCTGTTCATAACGGAAAGCCCCCTATTGCCACAAGTTACCGCTGGACCGATACGGTAGACGGCTGGACTTATGAAGGCTATGAGGGAAAACGGACTTTTGTAGATGCCTACACGGATGCCGACAGTGTGGAAATTTTTATCAACGGTAAGAGCGCGGGCAAGTCACAGGTGAAAGACTACTTTGCCAAGATTCCCTGCATTTATGAACCGGGTGAACTCGTGGGTGTTGGCTATGATGCGGACGGACAGGAAATCTACCGCACTTCGGTGCGCACAGCCGATGCCGAAACCGTGCTGACCGTCAAGACCGATAAGAACATTTTGCGCGCGGGCGGACAGGATTTCTGCTTTGCGGATGTTTATGTAACAGATAAAAACGGCACCGTCAAACTGCTGCCCGACTATGATGTGAAAATCGAGGTGGTCGGTGCGGCATCTTTGCAAGGCTACGGCAGCGCCGCCTATAAAAACGCTGAGCATTACGACCAACACCACCATAAGAGCTGGCAGGGTCATTTACAGGCTGTCCTGCGCAGCACGGAAAAGACCGGACCTGTGACTGTGACCTTTACCGCCGACGGCTGCGCTCCGGCAATCCTGCATTTGAGCGCTGAATGAGGAGAAAATTATGAAAAATCACGGAATGAACCCGTATCTCCCAAGCTGGGAGTATGTGCCGGACGGTGAACCGCATGTGTTTGGCAAACGTGTCTATATCTACGGCAGCCATGACCGCTTTGCCGGCTATGCTTTTTGCCAGAACGACTATGTATGTTGGTCAGCCCCGGTGGATGACTTGACTGATTGGCAGTACGAGGGCATCATCTACACCCGCGCCGAAGCTGCCCATAACGAGGATGGCCGCCAGTGCCTGTACGCCCCCGATGTGACCTGCGGTCCGGATGGACGCTACTATCTCTATTATGCGCTGAACGAAACCTCTGCCATCTCGGTGGCTGTCTGTGATACCCCCGCAGGGAAATATACCTATTACGGGGATGTTCATTACCCGGATGGCACGACTTTGGGCGCACGCCCCGGTGATGAGCAGCAATTTGACCCCGGTGTGCTGACCGAGGGGGAAACCACATGGCTATACAGCGGCTTCTGCCCGCCGATGATGCCGGGTCGCACAGGGGCGCTCTGTTATCGCCTTGCGCCCGATATGCTGACTGTTGAGCAAACCTATCCGGCTGTTGTACCCGGTGCCCAGACTGCAAAAGGAACGGGCTTTGAGGGACACGCATTTTTCGAGGCAAGCAGCATCCGCAAAGTGGGGGATACGTACTATTTTATCTACTCGTCCGAGTTGAGCCATGAACTGTGCTATGCTGTCAGTGACAGCCCCTGCCGCGGCTTTGTTTATGGCGGCACGCTGGTAGATAATGCCGATTTAGGCTTGTGTGATACGGCGCGGTATTTTACGGGCAACAACCACGGCAGTATCGAGCAGATAAATGGGCGCTGGTATGTGTTCTACCATCGCCACACGAATAGCAGCCTGTTCTGCCGTCAAGGCATGGTGGAACCGATTGAAATTTTGCCGGACGGGCGTATCCCGCAGGTGGAAATCACAACAAGCGGACCGAACGGCGCTCCCCTGCCGGCTGTCGAATTGCGTGAACTGCCCGCCTATGCCGCCTGTAACCTGTATATGACGCAGCCGCCGCAGGTCAATGCCGAGGCCGGGCAGAATCCGTTCCCGTACATCACGCAGGACGGCGCGGATGTCATGCCGGAAAGTGAAAGTAAACCGGAAGCATATATCTGCAATTTAACTCCCGGTACAGTAGTTGGATTCAAATATCTGAATTTTCAGAATGTCACGAAAGTATCGGTCAAGACACGTGGTATGTGCTATTATGGCGGCTTGGACGTACTCCTCACTGCGGATGGTGAGCCGATTGGCACGGTTTCAGCGGCAAGAGGGAACGAGTGGACATGGCAGACAACGGAACTGGCAATCCCTAATGGAATCAGTGCCATTTATTTCCGCATGAAGGGCTATGGAACACTGTCGTTGGCCGCCGCGAAGTTTCATTGAGAAAGGAACAAATCTATGCTGGAAGATTATCAAAATAAGGTCTGCGTTGTAACGGGTGCCGCCAGCGGCATCGGCAAAGCACTGTGTGAAAAACTAGTGGCACTGGGCGCACAGGTATACGCACTGGATCGCAATAAAGCAGATATAGAGGGCTTGTCAGCCTTTGTTGAAACAGACTTGTCCGATAAAGGGAGCATTGATGCTGCCTTTTGCGTTTTGCCGCAGGTGATTGACCGATTCTTCGGTGTGGCGGGTCTGTCCGGGGCGCGGACAAGTTACTGGCTGACGTTCACAGTGAATTTTATAGCAAACAAGTATATGACCGATACCTATTTGGAAAAACGCATTCCGTCCGGCGGCAGCATTGCCTATGTGACAAGCTGTGGTGGTCTGATGTGGGAAAAATGGCGCAAAGAGTATGTGAAAGTTATGGACTGCAAGACGTGGGATGAAATGGTTGCGTTTATGAAATCAGTTTCTCCTAAGGATGGCGTGGGTGTTATGGCCTACACCCTCTCCAAGCGTGCCATGAACTACTACACCTCGCTGAAAGCCGTGGAGCTTGGAAAGCGCGGAATCCGTGTGAATGCATTGCTGCCGGGCTCCACCGACACCGGCATGAAAAAAGAATTTGAGAAAATGGCCGGCGGGCAGGATAATCTTGTCAAAGAAAACGGCGGCGCAGGACGCCTTGCCACTCCACAGGAGATGGCCGATCCGCTGCTGTTCCTTAACAGTGGTATGGCCGCCTTTGTTTCCGGATTGTTGCTGATTGCAGATATGGGTCACAACTGTGAAAAGACGCTGGGATTCTGCAACAATCAGTTGGATGTTCCCGCAGCACTGAAACTGTATAACACGAAGTTTTTTCAGAACAAGTTGAAAACCAAACAGTGATAATGGAATCATGAAATTTTGGGGATGAGGTATGTGGCAATTCGGATGCTGAACAAGTTTTAGCAGTGAAATCAATCGCAGGTGGATTGCCGCCTTGAATTGTGAATGCTGTGTAAACAATTAGCACTTGCTGTTGACGGAGTGCTAATTATCAGTGTATCTGCACTTACAATGAGATGCTGGGTATGCCCCGCATGGATGGCTCCTCTGCCATCCCGGGCAACTTTGCCTCCAAACTGGGCGGCGCACTGGGCGCATGGATCACCGGTGTATTGCTGAGTCTTGCGGGCTACATCTCCGCCGAGGGCGTAACTGAGCAGCCCGCTGGCGCCTTGATGATGATCCGCATTGACTTTGCCATCGTGCCCGCCATTCTGGTTCTAATCATCGGTCTGTGCTGCCTCGCTTTCTCCAAGCTGGAAAAGCAAGCTGCCGAGTTTGAGGCTGAGAAAAAAGCCAAAGAAACTCCTTTGACTGAAGACGCATAAAGCATTTCTTCCATAAAAAATACCGAAACCGCCGGTAAAGGCGATTTCGGTATTTTTTATTTTGTATTTTCCGCGCGGTATTCTGCCGGCGTTTGCCCTGTGAATTTTTTAAATTCCCGTGCAAAATAGCTGCCGCTGCAAAAATGCAGACGATCGGCGATTTGGGTCGCACTTTCATTCATCGTATACAGCAGTACCTTAGCACGTTCAATGCGTGCGATTTTGCTGTAATCATTGATGGAGTGGTTCAAAAGCTCCTGCAATTCATTTTCCATATCATGCAGGTCGATATCCGCACCCATAACAGGTCCCAAAACAAAATAGCGTGTCGGCACATCATTTTCTCTCAGACAGACCGCACCCCACAAAATTATTATGCAAACGGATTTTCTGTGGGATACGGCAGGCTCTTGGGCTGGTTGTAGGCAATGTCCGCAATGCCGAGGAACTTGAACACTTCAAACAGCGTCTTGCCATAGTGACCGAAGGCAACGGCACCGTGGTGCGGGTAGCGCTTCTGAATCAGGACATGGCGGTAGAAACGGCCCATCTCGGGAATGGCGAAGATGGCGATGCCACCGAAAGACCGCGTTGCAACGGGTAAAATTTCACCCTGAGCGATGTAGGCGCGCAGCTGGCCTTCGCTGTCGCACTGCAAACGGTAGAACGTGATGTCGGACGGCGCAATGTCGCCTTCCAGCGTGCCGCGGGTGAAATCGGGGTCGCTGCCGGCGGGCTCCAGCAGGCGGTGCTGGATGAGCTGGTACTTGACGGCGCGGTCACTGCACATCTTGCAGGACGGCGTGTTGCCGCAGTGGAAGCCCATGAAGGTATCGGTCAGCTTGTAATTGAACTTGCCGGTGATGTTCTCATCATAAATGTACTTGGGCACACTGTTGTTGATGTCCAGCAGGGTGACGGTGTCACCGGAGGCGCACATACCGATGTACTCGGACAGGGCACCGTAAATATCGACCTCGCAGGCCACGGGGATGCCGCGGCTGGCAAGGCGGGAGTTGACGTAGCAAGGCTCAAACCCGAACTGCGACGGGAAAGCGGGCCAGCACTTATCGGCAAAAGCAACATACTTTTTGCTGCCCTTGTGATTCTCGGCCCAGTCGAGCAGGGTCAGCTCAAACTGCGCCATGCGGGCCAGCAGGTCGGGGTAATAGTGCCCTTCGCCCATCTCGGCGGCCATGTCGGCGCAGACGTCCGCGATGCGCGGGTCGCCCGCATGCTCTTTGTAGGAAACGAGCAGGTCAAGCTCGGAGTTTTCCTCGATCTCAACACCCAGCTCATACAGACCCTTGATAGGGGCATTGCAGGCGAAGAAGTCCTGCGGGCGCGGGCCGAAGGTGATGATTTTCAAATCACGCACGCCCAGAATGGTGCAGGCAATCGGCACAAACTCGGCGATCTTGTCGGCAATTTCCTCCGCCGTGCCGACGGGATACTCGGGAATATAGCCCTTCAGATGGCGCATGCCGAGATTGTAGGAGCAGTTCAGCATACCGCAGTACGCATCTCCGCGGCCATTGATCATATCGCCGTCGCCCTCGGCTGCCGCTACGAACATACAGGGGCCGTCAAAGTGCTTGGCAATCAGCGTTTCGGGCGTTTCGGGGCCGAAGTTGCCGAGGAATACGGTCAGCGCATTGCAGCCTGCGGCGGTGACTTCGGCCACGGCTTTTTGCATGTCGTGCTCGTTCTCGACAGTGGTCTTGCACTCGTACAGGTCAGTGCCCTTGGCGGCGCAGGCGGCAGAGATGGCAGCGCGGCGCTTCTCGCTCAGGGCGATAGGAAAACAGTCACGGCTGACGGCGATGATGCCGAGCTTGACCTCGGGGATGTTGGATGATTTCATGGTTTTGCCTCCTATATATTTACACATTTTGCAATGGCGGGCGGATATGGAATCCGCCCCTACGGGGATGCCGTGGAACTTTCCTGTATCGTAGGGGAGCATTCTATATGCTCCCGCAAAGGCTGCTCCTAAATATGTACGTTTTCCCCCACCAATCCGACATACGCCCCGGCCTTGGCCTCGGCGCTGCCGGGATGGGCGAGCAGCCACTTGTTGCAGGCCCACAGCTGCGGGTCATCGCCGCCGTCATTCTTGATGGCGGGCTTTGCGGTATTGGTGCCTTTGGGCAGGGCGACCAGCACGCGGAAGCCCTTGGCTGCGTCCACATGGCAGGGCGCGTAGTGCAGCGTCGTGGCGTAGACTTCCACCAGTGTGCCTGCCGGGACGCGGAACGCCTTGACCTTGGCGGTGTCCAGCTTGCCGCCCGCGATTTCCTCCTGCCTGGCAAGCAACAGTACAAAATCTTCGGTACCCAGATTGAACTCGCTGTCGCGGTGGTATTCCAGGCAGTTCAAATAGGTGTTGTGACCGTTGCACCAGCCCAGTTGGCAGGGCATGCCGCCGAAAAGATGCTCCGACACTTCGACGGCGGCGGGCAGTTCCTGCAGGGCTGCGTCCTCGGCCACATAATCCGTAGCTGCGGGCAGCGGGGTGTTTGCCAAGCCGGCCAAAATTTCCGCTTTGGCGGTATCCAGCCCGGTCACAACGCGGCCATAGGGCTTGAATTCCGGGTCGGTTACAGAAAAAATCTTCATTGCAGTGCCTCCATTTCCGCAAAGGATGTTTTCAGTGCCGGGTACAGCTTGTGCCACACGGCGTAGCGCGCGTTGTATTTTTCGACGAGCGCGGCGTCCGGCTGGGTTGTGTTCTTGGCGTGGACGAGCGCCTCGGCACAGGTCTGCACGCTGGGGTATGCCCCGCAGGCCACCGCCGCCAGCATCGCGCCACCGTAGCCGGGGCCTTGCTCGGTCTGGGGCAGCGTCAGCGGGATGCCCAGCACGTTCGCCAAAATCTCCCGCCACAGCGGGCTTTTGGCACCGCCGCCGCAGAGCGTGCTGGCTTTAATCTTCACGCCTTGTGCCCGCGCAATCTCCACACAATCGCGAATCGCAAACGCCACACCTTCCAGCACCGCCTGGGTCAGCGCAGCACGCGGGGTGTCCATCCGCAGCCCGACGAACGCACCGCGCGAGGCAGGATCGTTGTGGGGGCTGCGTTCGCCCATCAGGTAGGGCAGGAAGTAGACGTCGTTCGCGCCCAGCTTGTCCGCCGTAATGGGTGTCTGCTCGGCAGCGTAGTCAGTGGTGTGCAGCACTTCTTCGCTCCACCACTTGTTGCAGGATGCAGCCGAGAGGATGCAGCCCATCAAATGATACCCTCCGTCCGCGTGGGCGAAGCTGTGCAGGGCGTTCTGCTTGTCGACGCCGAACGTATCGCTGGTGATGAACACCGTGCCCGATGTGCCCAAGGAAATATTGCACTTACCGCCGCCCACCGCGCCGCAGCCGACAGCCGCAGCGGCGTTATCGCCCGCGCCCGCGCAAACGACCACATCCGCAGGCAGGCCCAGCGTTTGGGAGGCTTCAGCAGTCAGCGTGCCGACGGGCTGCCAGCTCTCAAATAGCTTCGGCAGCTGGGATTCCTGCACGCCGCAGATGTCCAGCATTTCCTTGCTCCAGCATTTGTGCTCCACGTCCAACAGCAGCATACCCGATGCGTCGGAATAGTCGGTGCAGTGGACGCCGGTCAGCTTATAGTTGATGTAATCCTTCGGCAGCATGATTTTTTCGATGCGGGCGAAGTTGTCCGGCTCGTTGTCCCGCATCCAAAGCAGTTTGGGGGCGGTGAAGCCTGCAAAGGCGATGTTCGCGGTGTAACGGCTCAGCTTGTCTTTGCCGATAACGCCGTTTAAGTAGTCGACCTGCCTTTGGGTGCGGCCATCGTTCCAAAGGATGCAGGGGCGGATAACCGCGTCATTTTTGTCCAGTACCACCAGCCCGTGCATCTGGCCGCCCGCGCCGATGCCCTTGACCTGAGACGCATCAAACCCTTCCAGCAGCGCGGGGATGCCGTCGCAGACCGCCGCCCACCAATCGGCGGGGTCCTGCTCGCTCCAACCGGGATGCAGGAAGGCAATCGGGTATTCCCGGCTGACGATGTTGGCAATGCTGCCCGTTTCGTCCATCAGCAGCAGCTTCACCGCAGAGGTGCCGAGGTCGATCCCAATATAGTACATATCTTTGTCTCCTTCTTACGGAAGATTTATCCGTTGACGCCAAAAACTTTTGTATAGTCGGCCTTGAACTTCTCAATGCCGGCATCGGTCAGCGGATGGTGAAGCATCTGCTCGATGACCTTGTACGGCACCGTGGCAATGTTGGCACCGGCCAGGGCACAGTCGGTTACATGGATGGGATTGCGCACACTGGCGGCGATGATTTGAGTCTCGATGTCCGGATAGTTCAGGAATATATCATGGATAGTCTCGATCAGATCAATGCCCGGCTGGCCGATGTCATCGAGACGCCCCAAAAACGGGCTGACATACGTGGCACCCGCGCGGGCTGCCAGCAGCGCCTGGTTGGCGCTGAAAATCAGTGTGCAGTTCGTAGGGATGCCCTCACCGGACAGCACCTTGATGGCCTTTAACCCCTCGGCGGTCATGGGGATTTTGACCACCATGTGCTTCGGGTCCAGCGCGTAGATGGCGCGGCCCTCGGCGATCATGTCCTCGGCATCGGTTGTGGTCGCCTTGACCTCGCCGGAGATGGGGCCGTCCACGATGGTGGCAATCTCTTTCAATGTTTCGGCGTAGTCGCGGCCCTCTTTGGCAATCAGGCTGGGGTTTGTGGTGACACCGGCGATAATGCCCATGTCGTTGGCACTGCGGATCTCGTCGACGTTGGCGGTATCAATGTAAAATTTCATACGGTAAAACCTCCTAATTTCTGGCCGTAATAGGCGTTGGGTCCGTGTTTTCTCATAAAATGCTTGTCCAAAACATGCTGTGGGGCAGGCTGTGCATCGGGGTCAATGGTCAGAGTCAAAATTGCCATCTTTGCGACTTCTTCCAGCACGACAGCGTGGTAGACAGCTTGTGCCGCGTCTTTGCCCCAGGTAAAGGGACCGTGGCTGGCACAGAGAACACCGGGTACATGCACCGGGTCAATGCCACGGTTTTGGAATGTCTCGATGATGATCTTGCCGGTGTTCTTCTCGTAGTCCTCGTCAATCTCTCCAGGCGTCAGCTCCCGCGTGCAGGGGACAGGGCCGTAAAAATAGTCGGCGTGGGTCGTGCCAAAGGCGGGCAGGTCGCGCCGCGTCTGGGCAAAGGCCACTGCGTGGGTCGAGTGGGTGTGTACGATGCCGCCCAGCGTCGAGAACGCCTTGTACAGTTCCAAATGCGTTTTCGTGTCGCTGCTGGGCTTCAGCTCGCCCTCGATCTTGTTGCCGTTCAAATCCATGACAACGAGCATTTCCGGTGTAAGTTCGTCATATTCCACGCCGGACGGCTTGATGACAAACAGGCCCTTCTCGCGGTCAATGCCCGAGACATTACCCCAGGTGTAGGTGACAAGTCCTCGGCGGGGCAATTCCATGTTGGCTTCATAAACTTGCTGCTTTAATGCTTCCAGCATAGGTTATCCTTTCCGTTTTAACGCTAAATCGTTTAAGAACAGCTGCTATTCCGGACTTTCCGTCGTTGGCTGGCGTTGCCCGGCAGCTGACGCATACAAGCCCTTATTTTACGACGGCGCGCTCGGCTTTCAGCGCGGTTTGGTATTGGGTCAAAAAGGCGGTAAACCCGGACAGCTCGGCAGGGTCGGGGAACAGGGTTGTGCTTTGGGCGTCGGCAAAAACGCAGCGGTTCAAATACGCGGCCAGTGCTTCGCCGTCGGCGCGGTGCAGACGATACGCAGCCAGCAGGGCCATGCCGTAGGAACCGCCCTCACCGGCTGTTTCCATGCAGGTCACAGGCACGCCCGCCGCAGCAGCCAGATACCGCTGGGCCACGCCCGGCGTTTTGAAGATGCCGCCGTGGCCGAGCAGGGTATTCATAGCCACATTTTCTTTGCGCAGAATTTCCAGCCCCATCGCCAACGTGGCAAAGGCAGAATAGATGTTGGCGCGCATAAAGTTGGCCAGCGTGAACGCACTGTTCGGGCGGCGCAGCAGCAGGGGAACGCCCACATCCAAGTGGGTGACGCTCTCACCGGAAATGTAGTTGACGGGCGTGATGCCGCCACAGTCAGGCGCACCGTGCAGCGATTCGTTAAACAGGAGGGTGAACAGCGCGCCTTTGTCGATGCCTGCCCCGCACAGTGCTACGCTCTCGAACAGCAGATCGACCCAGGCGTTCAAATCGCTGGTGCAGTTGTTGCAGTGGACCATGGCGACCGCCGCACCGTCGGGGGTCGTGACCATGTCGATTTCCGGGTAGACCTTGGACAGCGGCTTTTCCAGGACGACCATGGCAAAAATGCTGGTGCCTGCGCTGACATTGCCGGTGCGCGGGGCGATACTGTTTGTTGCCACCATGCCGGTGCCGGCGTCGCCCTCCGGTGGGCAGAACGGTATGCCGGGCTGCAGCGTGCCGGTGGGGTCGAGCCGCTTCGCCCCCTCGACGGTCAGCATACCGGCGTCCTCGCCCGCAGGCAAAACGGTAGGAAGCAGCTTGACAAGATCCACGGGGCAGCCTTGCTTGTCTGCCAGCGCGTTAAATTTTGCGAGCATTGCGGCATCATACCCGCCGGTGGTGCTGTCAATCGGGAACATGCCGCTGGCATCGCCTTCGCCCAGCACCTTGCGCCCGGTCAGCTGCCAGTGTACATAGCCTGCCAGCGTGGTGAAAAAGTCCAGCTGCGGCAGGTGTGGCTCGCGGTTCAGCATGGCTTGGTACAGGTGCGCTGCGCTCCACCGCTGCGGGATGTTGAACCCGAACGCCGAAGTCAATTCTGCTGCTGCTGCGCCGGTCGTCGTGTTGCGCCATGTGCGGAACGGTACCAGCAGTTTGCCCGCAGCATCAAACGCCAGATACCCATGCATCATAGCCGAAACGCCAATGCACCCCACTGTGGTCAGCGGCTGGCCACACTTGGCCAGCACATCCGCAGCCAATGCCGCGTAGGCAGCCTGCACACCCTGCCAGACTTCCTCCAGCGGGTAGGTCCAGATGCCGTTTTCCAGCCGGTTCTCCCAGATAAAATCGCCCTGGGCCACAGGCTTGCAGGTATCGCCCACCAGCACAGCTTTGATGCGGGTGGAACCCAACTCAATGCCGAGAGAACACTGCTTTAAGTCAATCATAGGGATCCTCCTTGACAAAATAAAGGATAGTCTTTATCATAAAACTATCTTAATGTTCGGAAAGGAGCGCACCCATGGGAACCGTTTTCAATAAAAAGGAGCTTTTGGTCCTCTTGCAGGATTTTCACTGCCTTACGGGGCTGCGCTCCGCCGTTTTTGATTCGTATGGAATCGAAGTGCTTGCCTATCCGCCGGAACTGCCAGCTTATTGCCGCTTGATCCGCAGTGTGCCTGATGGCAAGACCGGCTGTTACCTGTGTGACCAGGCGGCTTGCCGCAAGGCAACGCGGCAAAAGCAGACGATCATCTACCCCTGCCATGCGGGGTTGATCGAAGTAATCACACCAGTCCAAATCGATGATGCTGTTGTGGGCTTTTTGCTGTTGAGCCACATTGTACAGGGGGCCGATGAGCAGAGCGAGTGGAGCTATGCGCAAAAATGCTGCTCGGCTTACGCAATTGATAAAACGGCACTGCAAAAAGCCTATAATGCCTTGCCACGCACGCCCTATCCGGTGCTGAAATCAGCAGCGGATCTGCTGGCTTTGGCGGCGGCCGCATTGTACCAAAAGGGGCTGACGAGGCTGGCAGCGGGCAGTGCGCAGGAAAAACTGAGCCGCTACCTGGCGGAACATCTGGATGAGACATTGACAAACGAAACGATCTGCCGTGATCTTTCGTTAAGCCGTACCGGGCTGTACTATCTTTCCCGGCAGCTCTATGGCTGCGGCATCAACGAGCAAATCACGCACCTGCGCATCCAAAAAGCGATGAAGCTTCTTTGCGATACGAATCTGTCCAATGCACAGATCTGCCAGCAGATCGGATTCCTGGATGACAATTACTTTTATCGTGTTTTCCGTAAACAAACCGGTCTGACACCACGCCAATACCGTGATTCTATCTTAGCAGATACAACAAAGACTGAGTAGAGACGATTGTTTTCAAGACTGGATTATTGTTCAAACAATTCTGAGGGAAGCGGCAATATTGAACTGTGGCCGGGACCGGCTATGTGGGGCTTTCGATTGCCACGCTGCTTTCCCAGCACCATCATGTGACGACGGTGGATACGATAACGGCATCAAGCTGATCGACTGCTACGGCGAGAAAATGCCCGAGGAGACTCCGCTGCTGGTGGAGGACTACATCGACGGCAAGCTTCATGTGTTTGATAAGGATTGGCCGGAGCTGCCCTTTGCTCACCGCGAGCACATCGGACGCACTGTGGACTATGTGGCAGGCTGCAACCGCTACATGGGTTATCTAACCTCTCTGGGCATCTATTCCTTCAAGGGCGTCAAGGTCGGTCTGGACTGTGCCAACGGCGCAAGCTGGAATATTGCTAAATCTGTGTTCGATGCTCTGGGCGCAGATATCTATGTCATCAACAACAACGCTGGCTTTACTCATATTGAGGGTCTGCAGAAGTTCGTGGTAGAGAACGGTCTGGATGTCGACTTTGCTTTCGATGGTGACGCTGACCACTGCTTGTGCGTGGACGAGAAGGGCAATGTTATTACCGGCGACCACATCCTGAACACCTATGGCTGCTACATGAAGGAACACGGCGAACTGACGAACAACACCGTGGTTACGACTGTCATGTCCAACTTTGGTCTGTACAAGGCTTTTGATGAGCAGGGAATCGACTACGCAAAGACCGCCGTAGGCGACAAGTACGTCTATGAGTACATGGCTAAGAACGGCTGGC